>JGI24709J26583_10000957_pt1 | contig 24423 bp, 21 predicted proteins | sample BioPla2DNA1_FD_26583 | JGI IMG/M metagenome (IMG submission 26583) | reverse complement strand
TAGATGTATAAGAAGCCCTAATACATTGAAAACAAAGTTTTTTACAGCAGCTGCATGCAGATTTTATTATGCTTTGGGAAGCTGATTTCAAATCATAAAAAGTTCTACCAGAATAAATGGTCTTCGATTCTGACGCAGTTTTTCTTTTGGTCGTAGCCTTTACTTTTTGCTAATTTATATGTGTGAAAGTATAGGCGGTTTCCGATATTATTTGCACCTTCCAGGGCAGCCCTTGCAGCTTTTATGGACAACAGCTGTGACGTTGATGAATAGCTGTCGTATTTGTCCAATTGCTTGGATAATGAACCGTTTTTAGCCACAGTAAACTGACCGGGCTGATATATAACCTTATAAATCGTATTAGGGTATTTGCTGGATTTTACACGGTTTATAACTATATTAGCTACTGCAAGTTTTCCTTCGTAGCTTTGGTCGCCTGCTTCGGAATGAACCAAACAAGCCAAGAGCTTAAGCTCTTCTTGGGTATAATCCATCGCATCCCTGTATTTTATTTCTGTCTCCTTTTTAATTCTTTCTTCTTCCTGCAGCTTTCTTAGCTGTTCCTCCTCTTCTTTAGATACGGCCTTTTTAAAATCTACAAGTAGCTCAACATATTCCCGGTTCACATAACCTATTATCCTATCATCGGTAATATCTACCTTTACCCATTCATTAATAAGACCGATGACGGGATATATCTCATTGTTATATATGACGGTTAGTTTTTTTGAATTAATGGCAGGCATTTCTCTAACATTCAAACCATCCGTATTTACTTTGATACGAAGCGTTCCATATTTTTCAATTAATTCATTATCAGGTATGCCTGTTTTTAAATAATCTTTCTTTAGGTATCCTTTAACACTGCCTGATTCAACATAATACCAATCTCCGACACTATCCAGTATTCTGGCAGCAGAATCCTTATAAAGCTTTCCTTTGATTTCACCGTCTGTACTTGCTTTATCTCTGATATTTACATAGGTACTTGCTATTGAAATGCCAATATCCGAATAGAGCGAGGGTACAGCTGAAGATTCATNTTCAGAATTGTTATCATCAGAAATACCTTCCTCAGAAGTAATGTCATCAGAAATACCTTCTTCAGAAGTAACAACTTCAGAAATACTATCTTCAAAAAGATCGTCTTCAGAAATTTCGTCTTCAGAAATATTATCAGCAGAGATGCCGTTATTTATTATGTTATCGTATTGTTGTAATACAGTTGCCTTTGCCTGCTTGTCGGCATCAGATTCATCGGACTGATACAACCGGTCAACTGCAGATGCAACATCATGGTTATAATTATATAAAGTATTGATTTTAGTTTTATAAATCGTATGTGAATCAGGGTTTTCAACACTAATAGAAGGATTATCAGTCTCATCGGCTGTTTTTTGAGAAGAAGAATAAGAGCCTATGAGGATTGAAATCCAAAAGACACAGAAGAACACCATTATGGATAATAAGGTTCTATTTGTTTTCATAATTCGCCTTTCGATAATATAAATACAAAACAACCCTATATTGGTTATTATATCCCAATATGGATCTTTTATCAAATCAGGATAAATTATGGACTAAAATCATCAGAAACGGGTATCAATCCCTTGCTGATGATTTAGAATATCTTATATCCTTTCATGGTTCTATTCTATGACAGAAGTCTCAATATTGATTTTTGTACGAATTATTTCTGACACTTTTTCAGATATTTCAGTGGATTTTAGCCCTTTATAATCATCATAATATAAGGGCTTTAAATAATGTATCTGAACGGTAAGCTTTCGTATAGATCCTGTGTCGAAAGCCTTATAAGAATCTATTAATGCCACCGGAACAATAGGGCATTTGGCATTCATGGCACTCTTAAAGCTGCCGCCTTTAAATTCGAGTAATGAATTGCCTTGTCTGGACCTCGTTCCCTCTGCAAATATTATAAAGTTCTCACCTGCTTTTACACGACGGGTCATATTCATAATAACCTGCATGGATTGTCTGATATCTTCCCGGTCAATAATTTCAGCCTGCAGCATGGTGATTACCTGCTTTATCAGGAAGATGTTCTTAACCTCTTTTTTCATGACTGTTACCAGTGGCCTTTCATGAGTCTGAATAACAGCCAGAGCATCAAACAGCCCCTGATGATTCGGAAACATAATGTATCCGCTTTCTGAGGGAAGATTCTCAAGGCCGGTTACATGAATTTTTATTCTTCCGCGGCGTATAATAATGGGAACCACCTTATGCAAAAATGCATATCTGGTTCCGGCATCGTATTTTTGTATATTGCAAAGCTGAAATATTCTAATCAGCCAAAAGGGCAGATTAAACAGGCTTCTTAACACCATCAGTATGATTCTCTTCATATAAGCTTCCCTTCCATATATAATGCAATGTGTTTTAATAATCAGAGAACTTCAAAGCCTTTTAAGTGCTTTGAGCGGCTGGGATGTCTAAGCTTTCTAAGAGCTTTTGCTTCAATTTGGCGAATTCTTTCTCTTGTAACATTAAACTCCTTACCAACTTCTTCAAGGGTTCTTGTTCTTCCATCCGAAAGACCAAAGCGCAGTATCAATACCCTTTGCTCTCTTTCGGTTAAGGTGTCAAGAAGCGTTAGAAGCTGTTCGCGCAGCATAGTATAGGATGCGGAATCCTCCGGTCCTAATATATTATCATCTTGAATAAAATCTCCGAGATGGCTGTCCTCCTCTTCGCCGATAGGAATATCAAGGGAGATTGGATCCGAGGAAATCTTTAATACCTCACGAACCTTCTCAATTGACATATTCATGGCATCTGCCAATTCCTGTTCGGTAGGCTCTCTTCCCAACTCCTGAAGGAGATTTCTGGAGAGCCTGTAGGTTTTATTTATTATTTCTGACATATGAACAGGAATTCGTATGGTTCTGCTTTGATCAGCTATAGATCTTGTAATTGACTGTCTGATCCACCATGTTGCATATGTACTGAATTTAAAGCCTTTGGAATAATCAAACTTTTCAACAGCTTTAATCAGCCCCATATTTCCTTCTTGTATTAAATCCAAGAAGGATAGTCCTCTTCCGATATATCTCTTGGCGATGCTTACTACAAGACGCAGGTTTGATTCCGCCAGTAACTGCTTGGCTGTTTCATCTCCTTCCTGAATCCTTTTGGCCAGCTCAACCTCTTCTTCTATGGTGAGCAAGGGGTAATTACCGATCTCTTTTAGATATAAATGAACAGGGTCATCCGAAATGACGGCAGGGGATGGTGCATCAGTATTCTCTTGGGAGGTAATATCAACTTCATCCTCATCAATGACCGGTATCTTTTCTTTGAGGTCATTTTCATCCTCAGGAGAGTTAAGTACTACTATGTTATAGGCTTCCAGTCTTTCATATACTTTATCAATCTGCTTGTTATCAAGGTTCAGCTCATTGATAATGGTATTGATTGTTTCAGCCTCTACAATACCTTTTTGCCTTTTGGCATATCTGACTAATTCATTGAACTTTTCTTCAAACACATCATGGACAGCCCGTTCATTCATAGTAGTACCTCCATCTTTCGAACTATAAAAATTGCACTAACCAATATTATACCACATGCTTTTACATATTAGTATAACAAAATTAGTAAATGCATTATGATGAAATATTTTAGAGGTACTTAAGCCAAATGAACCAATTTCAGTTATGTTAATCTGTCTGTTATATTTCTACTTTGGGAAGCTGTTCAAAACCTCTTAATAAATCTTCATCAGTTGGAATGTAGTCCTTCATGGTATTTGACAGATAGGAATTATAAGCTGTCATATCAAAATAACCGGTCCCTGTCAGTCCGAATAAAATTGTCTTAGCCTCGCCTGTTTCACGACATTTGATGGCTTCGTCAATTGCAGCACGTATAGCATGGGCAGATTCGGGAGCGGGAAGAATAGTTTCCTGTTTGGCAAACATTACTGCAGCTTCAAACACCTTAGTCTGTTCCAATGCCACGGCTTCCATATATCCGTCATGGTATAATCTTGATAATATCGGTGACATACCATGATATCTTAGACCGCCTGCATGGTCAGGAGAAGGAATAAAGCCACTGCCAAGTGTATACATTCTTGCTAACGGTGTTACCTTTCCTGTATCGCAGAAGTCATACACATATCTTCCACGGGTTAAAGTAGGGCAGGATGCCGGTTCAACTGCTACAATTCTGGGAGAAGCCTTGCCGGTCAGTTTATCCTGCATAAATGGTGCGATAAGACCTCCCAGATTAGAACCTCCACCTGCACATCCTATAACGATGTCAGGATATTCATCCAGCATCTCCATAGCAATCTTGCTTTCAAGTCCAATTATGGATTGATGAAGCAGGACTTGATTAAGCACTGAACCAAGCACATAGCGTAAACCCGGTGTAGATACAGCCTTCTCTACAGCTTCTGATATGGCACATCCTAAGCTGCCGCCCGTATTGGGATCTTTTTTTAGAATCTCGCTGCCCACCTTTGTTGTATTACTTGGGCTTGGTATAACTTTTGCATCGAAGGTCTCCATAACAGTTTTTCTAAAAGGCTTTTGTTCATAGGATACCTTTACCATATAGACTATCAGATCAAGATTGTAAAATGCACAAGCCTCAGCAAGCGCTGTTCCCCACTGACCTGCTCCGGTCTCGGTTGTAAGGCCCTTAAGCCCTTGCTTTTTGGCATAATAAGCCTGTGCAATAGCACTGTTTAACTTGTGGCTTCCTGAGGTATTGTTGCCCTCGAATTTGTAATAAATTCTTGCAGGGGTTTTTAGAGCCTTCTCCAAATTATAAGCACGAATCAGGGGTGATGGCCGATACATCTTGTAAAACTCCTGAATTTCCTCAGGAATATCAAAATATCTGGTGGTATTGTCCATCTCCTGCTTTGACAGCTCCTCACAGAAGATCGGATAGAGATCTTCAGTCTTTAATGGCTCCAGAGTAGCCGGATTTATTAGAGGATCGGGCTTTATGGTCATATCTGCACGCAGATTATACCACTGCTTTGGCATCTGCTCCTCTGACAGATATAGCCTGTGCGGTATTTTTTTGCTCATGATTAATCTCCTTTCAATGATTTATAGTATTAAAAAAACCTTTGTCACAGTAATTTACTGGGACAAAGGCTATAACAGCTTCTGCGGTACCACCCGGTTTGGTGCAAATGCACCCACTCGCTCCATGTACTTACATACATGCTCCCTTTGTAACGGATGGAGATTCCGTCAGGCATTACTCATCAGAAATACTTCTGATTTTCTTCCTGCCCTCGCAAGTCCATTCAGTATTACATTTATTGCCGCACTTCCACCCTCGGCAGCTCTCTGTTAATAAATAATAATACCTACTATTCTTGTTCAACGGTTTATGGTAAAAATATTAATTTTTTATTAGTATATACACATCTTAATAAAATGTCAACAAAAATATCCGTATTTTTATGCTGATGTATGAAGCAGCTTGTTGACATCTTCAAGTGTNGGCGGATAAAGCGGAATAGGAAATCTGGTCACAGCCACTGCCGAGCAGGCACTTGCAAATGCAACAAGGTCATCATCCTTCATTCCTTTAAGTAACCCATAGGCACAACCGGCCTTGAATGTATCTCCCGCTCCAAGCGTACTTACCACCTTTACCTTGAACGGTTCAAAGCTTTTTACTTCCTGTCCTTTTCTTCCGTAATAAAAACGTTTGCCGCCATGTGTTATGATTGTGAGGCCGTTTCCGTTTTCAAGAAATAACGGCATAAGCTCCTCCCTTGTCATTCCCGGGTAATGGGTTTGAATGCCTTCACCCGATATTACCGATACGGCCGCATTTCGGTGGATATAGCTGTCGTACCTGCAGTCTATGGTAACATAGGGCTTGTTGTGCTTTACACAGTACCGGGCTGCGGTTTCGGAAGCCTCTTCAAAATAGGGATCGATCGCCGCTGCCTTGCAGCCTGCAATGTCCTCTTCCTTTGGCATGTTCCATTGTTTTCTCCCGCTTGAATAAAATTCCTGAAACGTACCAAAGGGTGAGCGGACATCATCTGCTACTATTATGTAATCCTCAAGGCCCTTATAGTTTTTGTCAAAATACATGGAATCCAACTGAACCGACTTATCCTTGTAAAACTCCCGAAGCAGCGGTTCAATTTCATATCCGATATGATTGCCGTCAACCCTTACATTTACCCCAAGAGATGCCAGAACCGTTGCACATGTTCCCGTCTCCCCGCCGGGAAGCCTGTATTTTTCCTTTATTTCCGAGTATTCGTCAGGTTTGAGGAAGCCTCCTTTTAATAAAAAGCTGGTGGAAGCCAGTACCATTCCAAACAAATATACATCTGATTGCATAATATTCCCCCTTATATTAATTAATCCGTTATTAATTAATCCGTGCCGTCGGCAGGATATATAACGACATTATATTACCAATAATAAAATCATGCAAGGCTTTAATGATATATATGTCTATATTCTGAGGGTGTGTATTTGAGCATTCTTTTAAAAACCTTGCTGAAATAACTTATATCGTTAAAACCTATACGTTCACAGATTTCTTTTAGTGTAAGCCCTGTGTCCCGAAGCAGCTTTGCAGCAATCTTTATTCGAAGCTGCAGTAAATACTGGTTAACAGACAGTCCCGTATGCTTTTTGAACTCAACATGCAGGGTAGTCCGGTTCGTATGGAACTCTTCTGCAAGACTCTTGATGGATATCTTCTCCCTAAAACGTTTTTGGAGGTAGTATATGACATCAACAGCTAATTTGGAGTGTTCGCTATAATTTGCCATGCTTATATCATTATCATTAGTTTCTTCCATTCGTGCCAAAGAAAATAGTATTTCATATAGGTAAGATCTGCTGAGACATGGCCAGAACTTGGTATTTTGTTTGGTTAATAAGCTATTAAGGTTGTCTGTAATGTTATCCATTCCGGTTGAGTCAATCGTCGAAAGCGGTATAATTTTTTTATCCTCGGAAGCATTATGTTTATAGGAGTCCAAATAAAACATATCCTGTAATTCTGCACCGGTCAGCCTGATATCAGGATCGTTTAGCGTGCAGAAACTAAAGCCGGCATTTATGATTTCAGGACGAAAGAAGATAACTCTTGCGGGAATCATCTCATGAAAGCAGATTCTGTCCTGTTCGTTAAGATTCAGGATATGGGCTCCGATTATAACGTATTCTTTCCCGTTTAAGTTAAAGCTGCAGATGCCGGATTTTATATGGAGGATTTTATAGTACTCCTGTGCATCCTCAATCATCAATGCATTCAGGTCATCTGTAACTGAAACCGGAAATATATAGTCTTTGTAATAATTAAAACCAATGGTATTAAGAATCAAAAAAACACCCGCTCTTTGTATAAATATTTAAATAATTATACAATGAGGCAGGTGTATTGTAAACGATTATTAATTCAGCACATTTTTTGATGCGGTCGGCGGTATTCTACCGGAATTTGTATTCATTCTTTATTATATATACGTTCAGTGACCCTTCAGGGAGTTCTTCCTTGGTAATTTCAAGAGAATTTAGCACTTCGGTTATTGCACCGTACTTCTCTTCCAATACCGGAACAGCATCAGGTGTATAGTGGGTAGGAACAACTATTGTCGGATTAAGCTGTTCTATTAAATTAAAGCCCTTTTCATTTTCCAAGCTCATTCCCGAATAGCTGTTTTCAAACTGCATAAATGCAATATCGATATCACCCAACTCGGTTAACTGCTCCTCTGTAAGCTCAGTCTGTCCGATGTCACCCATATGCGCAATTCTTAAACCGTCCACTTCCAGAACCACAATTACATTTTGATTTGATTCCTTGATTACATCACCATTATGTGATGAAAGTATGGTATAGATATAGAAGTCATCTGTCTGAATCTCGCCCTTGCTGAAATTAAGCTTTTGACATTCATATGCCTTTGAGAATGCGTTGTCCACATGATCGGGATGAGAATGTGTACTTATTATTGCTGCGGGAGAAAAATCTACAACGTCCTTTTTAGGCATCTCTGTAGGGTCCAGCACAACATTCTCTCCATTCACAGATGAAATGATATAGCTGTTATATGGATAAGCTATGCTTTTGGAAGCTGTCTGAATCTGTACTTTACCGCTGTCATTTGTGGCCTGAGGGAGTATCAAATCAGGCTCCGGTGTCGGGGCGGATGTTGGTTCCGGGATATCTGCCGTTGTGTCTGCTGTTGAATCAGTATCCTCATCTTTCTTAGTATCTACCTCAGGATTATTGTCACTTATTAATTCGTTCGTGTTATCGGTTTTTGAACATCCCTGCAGCAATACCATAATTGCCATCATACATATAATATATTTTTTCATATACTCCTCCTTTACAATTAAAATCACATAAGATAATAATACCACTTAGGAGGATGTCATCCTATGGAAAAATGGCAATAAAAACAGAAAAATCCTTAATTTTAAATCAATAACATGTATCGGTCTTATTGCTTTTACTAAGGGAATTTAATTTTCGCATTTCTATGGTAATAAACAATCCTGTTAATATAGAGGAAAGCAGATCGGCTAATGGTGCTGCGGCAATTATCCCATCTAAACCAAAAAATTTAGGCAATATTATAAGAGCAGGAATTAAGATTATTACCTGTCTTGAAAGTCCAAGAAACGCTGAGTGTTTTGGCTTTCCGACAGCCTGAAAATAGTTGGAGGTAACTATTTGAAATCCTATGATAGGCAAGAATATCAGATTTCTTTTTATTGCCTTAACACCGAATGCTATCAGGTCGGAATCCTTCTTATTAAAAAGGTATACAAGATGTTTCGGGAAAACTCTTGTTGCCACCCAGCCAATAACAACAATAAACGTCGCAAATAATACCCCTAAGCCATATGCCTTTTTTACCCGGTCATATTTCTCCGCTCCATAATTGTATCCGATTATCGGCTGCAGTCCTTGGTTGATTCCAAATATGGGCATTATTAATAAGGTAACTATACTGTTTACTATACCCATTCCCGAGACAGCAGTATCCCCTCCATAGGTGTTTAGACCTTTATTCATTATAAAATTAAGAACACTCGATGCTATCTGCATAGCAAAAGGAGCTACCCCTAAAGCAAGAATTTTACCGATATTAGTCAATTTAAGTTTCATATACGGCAGCTTTAGCTTTAAGAAGCTTTTGCCGCGTATAAAATAATACATAACCCATAATGCCGATACTGCCTGTGAAATTATAGTGGCAATGGCAGCACCCTTCATTCCGAGGTTGAAGACAAATATAAAGACCGGGTCCAAAACAATATTTGTGAAGGCTCCGATTAACATGGTGCCCATGGCAATCTTGGGATTGCCTTCAGAGCGGATAAAGTTGTTCATGCCCATTCCTACGGACTGAAACACTGCACCTAAAAGAATGATGCCCAGATAATCCTTAGCATAAGGCAAGATTTGCTCGCTGGTGCCCATCAATTTAAGAACAGATTCCATAAATATCAGACCCAAAACGGAAAGCGTTAATGAGGTTACTATTAATAGAACAAATGCATTGCAGAAAATCCTCTCGGCTTCATCTTTCCTGTCCTGACCAAGCCGGATAGCCACTAAGGAATTAGCACCAATTCCTATCAACATCGAAAATGCCATCAATATCAGCATAATCGGGAAGGATACTGTTATTCCGCCAATTCCTAAGGAACCGACACCATGACCGATATATATTCTGTCAACTACATTATATAAGGCATTTACCAACATCCCTATAATTGCAGGGATTGAAAACTTAAAGACTAATTTTATTATACGTTCCTCTCCAAGCTGTTTTGATCTGTCCATGCTTTTTCTCCTATTCATGCTTGATAAAACAACATATTTATATTCCAATATGACTTGTTAAGTATACTAACAGTATAGATTATTGTCAACTTGGCTAATCATCATGAAAAAATTTATCCTTGACAATTGTACGGGAAAACCGTATAATCATTTAGCGTGCAAAACTGCATGTCGGTATTATTATGCATTTTTTGCGGATTATATGCTTATATGCAGTACGCAGACAACCACAGAATTAATTATTTCTTTTCNAGGAGGTGAAAAATTAATGCCTACATTTAACCAGCTTGTGAGAAAGGGCAGAAAAACAGTTGAGTATAAGTCAAATTCTCCTGCTTTGCAGAAAAGCTTCAACTCACTGAATAAGAAAACTACGGATGTATCTTCACCGCAAAAAAGAGGTGTTTGTACAGCAGTCAGAACTGCAACTCCGAAGAAGCCTAATTCAGCCCTTCGTAAGATTGCTAGGGTTCGTCTGTCTAATGGTATCGAAGTAACAAGCTATATACCCGGTGAAGGTCACAACCTTCAGGAGCATAGCGTTGTACTTATCAGAGGCGGAAGGGTTAAAGACCTGCCCGGTACCAGATACCATATCGTCAGAGGTACACTTGATACCGCAGGCGTTGCCAATAGAAGACAGGCACGTTCCAAGTATGGTGCAAAAAGACCAAAAGACGCTAAAAAATAATATTGCCTAGTGTATAAGTGAGATCGCAATTCAGATAATTGCATAACACTTTTGATTATGAAGTTAAGTGCCGGGTTAATTTTTTTATCTTTATAATTTGTATTTCTGTGGTTTACAAATTAAAATGGAGTGTCAGCATTTCATATATAGAGAATAAATTAAACTGAGCACGAACACAATCAAAGAAAGCAAAGATCTTTCATTTGTGAGTACCTAGGAATTAATGTAACTGACGATGTTTTATTTCGTCAAGTATTGTTAAGGAGGGAAGAAACGTGCCAAGAAAAGGACATGTACCTAAAAGAGATGTTCTGGCGGATCCTTTATATAATAACAAGGTTGTAACAAAGCTGATCAACAATATAATGTTGGACGGTAAAAAAGGAACTGCACAGAAAATAGTATATGGAGCTTTTGAGAAGGTGGCAGAGAAGTCCGGTAAAGATCCAATAGAGGTCTTTGAGGAGGCTATGAACAATATCATGCCTGTGCTTGAAGTTAAAGCAAGACGTATCGGCGGTGCGACCTATCAGGTTCCTATCGAAGTAAGGCCTGAAAGAAGACAGGCGCTGGCTCTGAGATGGTTAACCATGTTCTCCAGAAACAGAGGAGAAAAGACCATGCAGGACAGATTAGCGAATGAAATCCTGGATGCAGCCAATAATACAGGTGCATCAGTTAAGAGAAAAGAAGATATGCATAAGATGGCAGAGGCTAATAAGGCATTTGCTCATTACAGATGGTAAGAGGAGAGTAAAAATATCATAGCATGTTCTTCTTTAATTCGCGCAGGAACAATAAGAATTATATTTGGTTTAATATGATAAACTAAATTACAGGAAACATGATTTGAGAATTGTATATCATTCTTTGCCGACAGCAAGCAAGTCATACAGATGATTTGCTTGCCATGAATTAAGGAGGAATTATCTTTGGCAGGAAGACAATATCCATTGGATAGGACTAGAAATATCGGTATTATGGCTCATATAGATGCAGGAAAGACTACACTTACCGAGCGTATCTTATATTATACCGGTGTAAACTACAAAATGGGTGATACACACGAAGGCACTGCTACCATGGACTGGATGGAGCAGGAACAGGAAAGAGGTATCACTATTACTTCAGCAGCGACCACATGTCATTGGACGCAGGAATTGGAGCACAAGAAGATGCCCGGAGCACTTGAGCATCGTATCAATATAATTGATACACCAGGGCACGTGGACTTTACGGTAGAGGTAGAGCGTTCACTTCGTGTACTGGACAGTGCAATAGGCGTATTCTGTGCTAAGGGCGGTGTTGAACCCCAATCTGAGACAGTATGGCGCCAAGCTGATAAATATAATGTACCGAGGATGGCATTTATAAATAAAATGGATATTTCAGGTGCAGACTTTTTTAATGTTATTAATATGATCAGAACAAGGCTTGGTAAAAATCCGGTAGCAATACAGCTTCCAATCGGTAAAGAGGACAGCTTTGTAGGACTTATTGATTTATTCGAAATGAAAGCGTATTACTATAATGATGATAAGGGTGATGACATCACTATTTCTGATATTCCTGAGGATATGAGGGATCTTGCCGAGGAATATAGGGGTATTATGATTGAAGCCATCTGTGATACAGATGATGACTTGATGGAAAAATACTTGGAAGGTGAAGAACCGTCCGCGCAGGAATTAAAAGCAGCCCTTAGAGCAGCAACAATTTCTGTAAAGATAATACCTGTATTATGTGGTTCGGCATATCGCAACAAGGGTGTACAGAAGTTATTAGATGCCGTTATTGAGTATTTACCGGCTCCTACAGATGTGTCTGATATCAAGGGTATAGATGAAAACGGCAATGAGGTAACAAGAAAATCTTCTGATGATGAGCCGTTTTCTGCATTGGCTTTTAAAATCATGGCCGATCCTTTTGTGGGCAAGCTGGCATTCTTCAGGGTATATTCAGGAACAATGAGTGCAGGCTCTTATGTACTGAATTCTACCAAGAACAAAAAGGAGCGTGTCGGAAGAATACTTCAAATGCACGCCAACAAAAGAGAAGATTTGGAGAAGGTGTATTCCGGAGATATTGCTTCGGCAGTAGGTCTTAAGTTTACATCCACAGGAGATACCCTCTGTGATGAGAAGCATCCGGTAATACTTGAATCGATGGAATTTCCTGAGCCTGTTATCAATGTTGCTATAGAGCCCAAGACTAAGGCCGGACAGGATAAGATGGGAGAAGCCTTAGCTAAGCTTGCTGAGGAGGATCCCACATTTAAGGCATACACTGATGAAGAAACAGGTCAGACAATTATCGCAGGTATGGGCGAGCTTCATCTTGAAATTATTGTTGACAGACTGCTTCGTGAATTTAAGGTGGAAGCTAATGTAGGCGCACCTCAGGTTGCATATAAAGAAACCTTTACCAAGGTTGTTGAGGTTGACAGCAAATATGCAAGGCAGTCCGGCGGACGTGGTCAATACGGACACTGTAAAGTTCGTTTTGAGCCTATAGATGCAAACGCAGAGAAGACCTTCGAATTTGTCTCTGAGGTAGTCGGCGGAGCAATCCCGAAGGAATATATTCCTGCTGTTGGTGCCGGAATAGAAGATGCGGCTAAGGCCGGTATTCTTGGAGGATACCCTGTATTGGGTATAAGAGCTGTAGTATATGACGGTTCTTATCATGAGGTTGACTCCAGTGAGATGGCATTTAGGATAGCAGGTTCCATGGCATTCAAGGATGCAATGAGCAAGGGTGGCTGCGTACTGCTTGAGCCTATCATGAGAGTCGAGGTTACGGTACCCGATGATTATATAGGAGATGTTATAGGAGATATTAATGCTCGCAGGGGTCGTATAGACGGCACTGAGGATCTTAACGGTTCAAAGCTGATACATGGATATGTTCCCCTATCTGAGATGTTTGGCTATGCCACATCACTAAGATCCCGTACTCAGGGGCGTGGAGCATACTCAATGTACTTCCACTCATATGAGCAGGTACCTAAGAGTGTTCAGGAGAAAGTTCTGGCAACAAAAGGCAGAAGCTAAGTTAATTTCTGCGAGTACACAAAATAAGCAATAATTATTATTTTTTCATTTCTTAATGCTTGAAAATATTTCTATCATGAAATATAATAGGGCATATGAGACAAATATATAAGATAAACTACACGAGGAGTATTCCCAAGGGGAAATCCTAACGTGAAAATTTTTTGCTTAAAAGCATTTATTTAAAGGAGGACGTTGTAAAATGGCTAAGGCTAAATTTGAGAGAACCAAACCGCATGCAAATATCGGTACAATAGGTCACGTTGACCATGGTAAAACAACTCTTACAGCTGCTATTACCAAGACTCTGAATGAAAGACTTGGTACAGGTGAGGTTGTAGCATTTGATAAGATTGATAAGGCTCCGGAGGAGAAGGCAAGAGGAATCACAATTTCTACTTCACACGTAGAGTATGAGACAAACAAGAGACACTATGCACATGTTGACTGTCCCGGACATGCTGACTATGTTAAGAATATGATTACCGGTGCTGCTCAGATGGATGGCGCTATCCTTGTTGTTGCTGCTACTGACGGCGTTATGGCTCAGACAAAGGAGCATATCTTACTATCCCGTCAGGTTGGTGTTCCTTATATCGTAGTATTTATGAATAAGTGCGACATGGTGGATGATCCTGAGTTATTAGAGCTTGTTGAGATGGAAATAAGAGACCTGTTGACAGAGTATGAATTCCCCGGTGATGATACACCTGTAATCCAAGGTTCAGCTCTTAAAGCTCTTGAAGATCCTTCAAGTGAATGGGGAGACAAGATCCTTGAGTTAATGGAAGCTGTTGACAATTGGATTCCGGATCCTCAGAGAGAAAGTGACAAGCCTTTCCTTATGCCTGTTGAGGACGTATTCTCAATCACCGGTCGTGGAACAGTTGCTACCGGTCGTGTAGAGCGTGGTATGTTAAAGGTTTCTGAGGAAGTTGAAATCGTTGGTATTAAGGAAGAGAACCGCAAGGTTGTTGTAACCGGTATCGAGATGTTCAGAAAGCTTCTGGACTACGCACAAGCCGGTGATAACATAGGTGCACTTCTTCGTGGTGTTCAGAGAACAGAAATTGAGAGAGGTCAGGTTCTTTGTAAGCCCGGCTCAATCAAATGCCACAAGAAATTCACAGCACAGGTTTACGTATTGACCAAAGAAGAGGGTGGACGTCATACCCCTTTCTTCAATAACTACAGACCTCAGTTCTATTTCAGAACAACTGACGTTACCGGTGTTATTCATCTTCCCGAAGGTGTAGAGATGTGCATGCCCGGTGACAATATCGAGATGACAATCGAACTGATTTATCCTATCGCTATGGAGCAAGGTTTAGGTTTTGCTATCCGTGAAGGTGGAAGAACAGTAGGATCGGGTAAGGTTGTTTCAATCATCGAGTAATTTTAACCTATTGTTGTATATTAAGAATTTTATAAACTCCCGGCATAAGTTCACTTATGACCGGGAGCTTTGTAATAACAGCTAAATTAGTTTGCCAGAAAATACGATAAATATATTAAACAGATTTGTTGAAATACACCAATTATTATAAAGTTTTAAAAATTTGCTTTGATTAAACAAGAAAATAAGATATAATATAGTATAGCATGTTTAAGATGGTCAAATATGGAAAAAAATATAAATGGTATGAAAATAAAAATAAAAAAACCATATTTATTTAATTGCCATATCATTTATTTCTTTGAATAAAAAGATAGGTTTTTAATATGAAAAAATATAAAAGCATTGTATGAGATAGAACCGTTTTTGCGGTAAAGGAAAGGAGTTTCATTATGATGAGCACCGATATCGGAATTGATTTGGGAACGGCAAGTGTTTTGGTTTATATAAAAGGAAAGGGCGTTGTGCTTAAGGAACCATCAGTAGTAGCTTTTGACAGAGATACTAATAAGATTAAAGCCATTGGTGAAGAAGCCAGACTGATGCTTGGAAGGACACCCGGTAACATAGTTGCTGTAAGACCCCTAAGACAAGGTGTCATATCAGATTATACCGTTACTGAGAAGATGCTGAAATATTTTATTCAAAAGGCAGTTGGCAAACAAAGATTCAGAAAACCCAGAATCAGTGTATGTGTCCCCAGTGGTGTAACAGAGGTTGAGAAAAAAGCTGTTGAGGATGCCACCTACCAGGCCGGTGCCAGAGAAGTGGCTATCATCGAGGAACCCATAGCTGCGGCAATAGGAGCAGGTATTGATATTTCAAGACCGTGNGGCAATATGATTGTGGACGTTGGTGGTGGAACTACCGACATAGCAGTCATTTCCTTAGGAGGTACGGTTGTCAGTACATCTGTTAAAATAGCCGGAGACGACTTCGATGATGCCATTGTCAGATATATGAGAAAGAAGCACAACCTTCTGATTGGTGAAAGAACATCAGAGGATATTAAGATAAAGATTGGTTCTGCATACCGCAGACCCGAATCTGTGTCTATGGAAGTCAGAGGAAGAAATCTGGTAACAGGACTGCCAAAGACCATAACTGTAACATCGGAGGAGACAGAAGAGGCTTTACGGGAAACAACAGCTCAGATAGTAGAAGCGGTTCATAGCGTACTTGAAAAGACTCCTCCGGAATTAGCAGCAGACATAGCGGACAGAGGAATTGTACTGACGGGCGGCGGATGTTTACTGTACGGTCTTGAAGAGCTTATTGAAGAGAAAACCGGAATAACTACCATGACATCTGAAGATCCTATGACAGCCGTTGCTATTGGAACGGGTAAATTCGTTGAGTTTTTGAGTGGAAGAAGAGAATAGTTCTATACAAAGGAGCTGGTAGAAGTGGTAAGAGGACTATATACAGCATATACCGGAATGGCCAATGAGCAGAAAAGACTGGACATAATCGCCAACAATCTGGCAAATGCATCAACTGTAGGCTTCAAGGAAGAGAATGTAACAAATCAGGCATTTGATGATGTATTAACCATCAAGATTCGTGATAATTCTGAATCTTTTGTTGACAGACCTATCGGTAAGATGAGTCTGGGTGTCAAGCTCGGAGAAGCTTATACCAGCCATACACAGGGCTCACTTAGACATACCGGAAATACTTATCATCTTGCGCTGCAAGGCAAGGGCTTTTTTACTATATCGGTTACGGACAGAACCGGAAATGCCGATATAAAATATACACGAAATGGTGCTTTTACAATGACAAAGGAGGGTCATATCGTGGATACAGACGGAAATCACCTGATGGGAGAAAGCGGAGAGGTCATTATACCTGCCAATGCTGTGGATGTAATCGTTGATGCAACAGGGAGGATATATGCAGACGGGAACTATGTTGATACACTCCTGATTGCAGATTTTGAAGATTATAATTATCTTATAAAATCCGGTGATACAATGTTTGAAGCTGTAGAGGGAGCAGTAGTTATACCCGCTGAAGCGAGTGTGGTTCAAGGTTATACTGAGCAGTCCAATGTGAATGTAGTATCTGAAATGGTTGAAATGATAGCTGTTACCAGAGCATACGAAGCAAATCAAAAGGTAATTCAATCAATAGATCAGACGCTTGATTTGGCTGCGAATTCTGTTGGTAAAGTATAATAAATGGGCTTATTTCTTAGGAGGGAAATGATATGATGAGATCCTTATGGACGGCAGCGTCCGGTATGACAACCCAGCAAACTAATGTAGATGTAATATCTAATAACTTAGCCAATATCAATACAACAGGTTATAAGAAAGAGACTGCAGAATTCAAATCCTTATTTTATCAGACTATTCAGGAGAATTCTTATGATAACAATGGGAATCCTAAACCCACAGGTATTCAGGTGGGTCTTGGAGTAAGGAACTCGGCAGTCACCTCTCAATATACACAGGGAACTCTGGTACAAACAAACAATGATTTTGACTTTGCTATTGAAGGTAAAGGTTTCTTCATGGTAAGAACTCAAGACGGCAGTATAGGATACACCAGAAACGGTTCCTTCGGTCTTGCTAATGGAATTGAGGGTGTTACAATANCAGATTCAGACGGAAATCCGCTTCTTGATACAACAGGTTCACCTATTGTAATTGATGAAGTATATAACCCGTCCAGGATATCAGTTAATGAATATGGAGAGCTTCTGTATACCGATGATGACAATGCTCAGATATCGATTGGTATTACTGTGGCACTGGTTCAGTTTAATAACCCGGGTGGTCTTAAGAAGGAATCCGGAAGCATACTTAAGGAGACAGATGCATCGGGATTACCCAGATTAGAGCATGATGATTATACACTGGAAAAAAGCAAGATCAGACAAGGGTACTTAGAAGGCTCAAATGTTGAAGCGGTAGATGAAATAGTAAATCTCATTGTTGCACAAAGAGCTTATGAGATGAATTCCAAGATAATAACTGCTGTTGATCAGATGCTTCAACAGGCTAATAATTTAAGATAAAGGCTTCTTGGTTAACAACCTAAGCTAAGGTTAAGGAAGGAGAGAAGCTGGACATGAGTATGAATATTGAAACGAATTCGCCTTATCTCATGAAAGGGGCTCTGGCAGCAGATAAGTCAAAGCAGAGTGTTTTAGAAGAACGATTACGGAGCAAACCTGCCACAGACGAGGAATTGATGGAAGTATGTAAAAGCTTTGAATCGTATTTTCTGGAGCAGGTTATGAAGGGAATGGAAAAAACCATACCATATGATGATAAGAAAAATCCATATGTAGATTATTTTGGCGATGTTCTTTGGCAGGAATATGCTAAAAGTGCTACTGAGAATCAAGGGCTTGGATTGGCACAGATGCTTTATGAATCATTAAAAAGAAATGGTTTAGATACATAATTAAGGATTATATAATTTTAGGCACTTACAATGTCATTCATCACAGATTTGAATGACATTTTTATTGGATGCAGGCTGGGGGTAAATACTATGGCTGAGACAGTAAAAGGTTATGTAGAAAAAATTGTTTATCGTAATGATGAGAACGGATATACTGTGTTCAGTCTCACACATGATGGAGATGAGCTTACCTGTGTAGGATATGTTGCTATGCTGAATGAAGGCGAATTTATTCAGGCCATAGGCGAATTTACTCAGCATCCTATATATGGAGAGCAGTTTCTGCTGGAAAGCTATGAGATTAAGGAGCCTGAGGATGCATATTCTATAGAGCTGTACCTAAGCTCAGGTGCTATCAAGGGAATCGGGAAAACACTGGCATCAAGAATTGTAAAGAAATTTGGAGATAATGCTTTTCGGATAATAGTGGAAGAACCGGGTATGCTGGCTCAGGTTAAGGGAATCAGCGAACGTATGGCTATGGAAATATATCGTCAGTTTGAAGATAAAAGGGATATGAGAAATGCCATGATGTTCCTTCAAAGGTATAATATAACCGGTAATCTGGCGGCTAAGATATATCAGGAATATGGGAACAGAATGTATGATATTATCAGGGAAAATCCTTACCGTCTTGCAGAGGATATTTCAGGTATAGGATTTAAAACGGCTGATGAGATAGCCGGAAGAGTCGGAATAGAACCAAATTCGGATTACAGAATAAAAGCGGGGATTCTCTATATACTCTTACAGGCTAACACAGAGGGACATGTTTATCTTCCGGAGCCGGAGCTTATACATAGGGCAAAGGAGCTTTTGCTGGCTGAGGATGAGCTTATACAGAGGCAGATAATTTCCTTAAGCATTGAGAAGAAGATTATACTGGTTGAAGAGGATTCCGAAAGATTAGTATATAGTGCTGTATTTTACTATATGGAGTTAAATATAGCCAGAATGCTTCACGATCTTAATATAAAATATTATTATAACAGTGACGAGTTGAATAACAAGCTGGCTCAGATTGAAAATCTGGTTGGAACGGTACTGGACGAACAGCAAAGGATCGCTGTTAAAGAAGCAGTATGTAACGGATTGTTGATTATTACAGGTGGACCGGGTACAGGAAAAACCACTATCATAAATGCAATTATTAAGTTTTTTGAAGCGGAAGGCCTCACAATACTACTTGCTGCACCTACCGGAAGAGCCGCAAAAAGAATGAGTGAGACTACCGGATATGAGGCAAAGACTATACATAGAATGCTGGAGCTCAGCAAATTGACGCAGGGAGAAGGAGACAACTATACATTTGAGCGAAATGAAACCAATCCGTTGGAAACAGATGTGCTTATTATAGATGAAATGTCCATGGTGGATATCGGTCTGATGAATGCGCTTTTAAAAGCAGTAGCTGTTGGTACCAGATTGATTTTGGTAGGAGATGTGAACCAGCTTCCAAGTGTCGGATCCGGTAATGTCTTAAAGGATATTATTAATTCCCATTGTTTTAATGTGGTGAAGTTAACGAAGATATTTCGACAGGAAGAGGGAAGCGATATAATTGTAAATGCTCATAAAATCAATGCAGGCGAACAAATTGATCTTAACAATAAGAGTATGGATTTCTTTATGCTAAAAAGGAGTGAAGCAAAGGTTATCACAGCCGTTATAATCAATCTGGTCAAGAACAAGCTGCCAAAGTATGTTAAGGCCACTCCTTTTGAAATACAGGTTCTTACACCTATGCGAAAAGGAGAATTGGGTGTAGAAAAGCTTAACAAAGCACTTCAGGCAGCACTTAATCCGCCATCTGCGGATAAGATAGAAAAGGAATATCACCAGATGGTTTTTCGTGAGGGAGATAAGGTCATGCAGATAAAAAATAATTATCAGCTGACCTGGGAGATAAAGAGTATATACGGCATAACCACACAGATAGGTACGGGTGTATTTAATGGGGATGCCGGAATTATTAAGGAAATCAATCTGTTCTCCGAATATTTGATTGTAGAATTTGATGATAACAGATTGGTAAGCTATAGCTTCAGTCAGTTGGATGAGCTGGAGCTGGCATATGCAGTTACAGTTCATAAATCACAGGGAAGTGAATATCCGGCGGTTGTCCTTCCCATACTGGATGGTCCGAGATTATTGTTTAACCGCAATTTACTGTATACTGCCGTAACAAGAGCAAAAAACTGTGTTGTAATTGTTGGAAGTGATAAGATGATAAAATATATGATAGATAATAAGAGTGAGCAGAGCCGCTATTCAAGACTTGGCGAACAAATAAAAGAAATTGTAATGTAAATTATCTAGTGCATTATTATAATAAATAGGTTATAATAATTTATATTATAGGAACGCTTGTATAACGGAGGTTGTAATATTGTCATATACTACATTGGTTATCATGGCTGCCGGTATGGGGAGCAGATACGGAGGAATTAAACAATTAGAAGCAGTTGGACCTAATGGTGAGATTATAATGGATTATTCCATTTATGATGCTATATATGCAGGATTTAATAAAGTGGTTTTTATTATTCGCAAGGACTTAGAAAAGGATTTTAAAGAGATTGTAGGAAAGCGTATAGAAAAAAAGGTCAAGGTTGAGTATGTATTTCAAGAACTGGATGCTTTGCCTGACGGGTATAATCCTCAAGAGGGTCGCACCAAGCCTTGGGGTACGGGACATGCGATACTATGCTGCAGGGATGTTGTTAATGAGCCTTTTCTTGTGATTAATGCGGATGACTATTACGGGAAAGAAGCTTATCGTCTGGTTTATAATTTTATTAATTCAGATACACACAATCCGCATTTATATTGTATGGCCGGATTTATTCTGGGTAACACCTTAAGTGAGAATGGAGGTGTAACCCGTGGTGTATGTGAGACGGACAGTGAAGGGTATCTTGTTGATATTATCGAAACCTCGGGGATCATTAAAGAAGGTGATCACGCTAAGGCTACAGACAAAAACGGAAAGGATAATACAATAGATCTTAACAGTGTGGTATCCATGAATATGTGGGGCTTTATGCCGAGTGTATTTGAAGAATTAGAAAGAGGATTCAAAGAGTTTTTGTCTAATCTGTCTCCTGATGATGTAAAGAAGGAATATCTCCTTCCCGACGTGGTAGGTAATATGATACATAATAATAAAGCAAAGGTAAAGGTATTAAAGACATCTGACCGCTGGTTTGGTGTTACCTATAAAGAAGATAAAGCTTCTGTTGTTGAGGCCATTAAGAGGTTAATTGACAGCGGGGCTTATCCTAATTAAGATAAGGAGTTTATATTGCTTCAAGCCATATTAGACATGATATACCCGGTTAGATGTCCGGTATGCGATGATATTGTAATTCCAAAGGGCAGAAAAATCTGTGACCACTGTGAAGACAAGCTGCAGATAATCAGTGAACCCCGTTGTAAAAAATGCAGTAAACCAATAGAACAGGAACAACGGGAATACTGTAGTGATTGTGAACGGAAGCGTTATCACTTTGAGTATGGGTATTCCTTATGGATATACGATACTGTTATGAAGAAATCTGTTTCTGACTTTAAGTATTGCCATAAGAAGGAATATGCGAATTATTATGTAGAGAAAATTGTTAATCATTTTAAAGATGAAATTATAAAGATGAATCCGGATGCCCTGATTCCTGTACCCATACATAGGAGTAAGTATCGTGACAGAGAATATAACCAAGCGGAAATTCTTGCTTACGGAATAGGGAAAAAGCTTAATATTCCGGTTGTGACTGATTTGTTAATAAGAAACAAAAAAACCTTACCTCAGAAGCAGTTAAGCGATAAGGAAAGGCTTAAGAATCTACAGGAAGCTTTTATGGTTAACGCAGCAGCCGAAAGTAATAATTCAAAAAAGCTGTCAAGAATATTGCTGATAGATGATATATATACCACAGGAAGTACTATTGAGGCTTGTACGAGAGCATTAATAAGACATGGTATAGAGCATGTTTATTTTATAACATTATGTATCGGAAAAGGCTTTTAGGAGTATATATCCCGGAAGAATATGAACAGGAGGAGAGAAAATGGATGTAAGAAATTGCAAAGGATGTGGAAAGTTATTCAACTACATTTCAGGTCCGCCATTGTGTCCAACCTGTGCCAAAGCTCTTGATGCTAAATTTGAAGAGGTTAAAGCGTATGTATATGAGCACCCAAGGGTAGATATTCAAGAGGTAGCAGAGGTTTTTGAAATTAGTGTAGCACAGATAAAACAATGGATTCGCGAAGAGAGATTATCCTTTGCGGATGATTCTATGATTGGTCTTGACTGTGAAAAATGTGGAGCAATCATTAGGACAGGTCGATATTGTAAGGCATGTAAGGATAAGCTTGCGAAAGGGTTTCAGGAATTGTATCCAAGTCCGAAGCCCCCCAGGCTGAAGCCACAGGATACTAAAACGAGTGCTAGGATGCGTTTCTTGGACCAGGATAGAGATTAATGATGCTATGGTTCTATATTAATTATCTTTTAACAGACGGATACCGTCATCTTCTATAGTGATGGTTCCGTTTTTATATAATTTTCCGACAGCTCTTTTAAAAGCGTTTTTACTGATTTTGAATTTATCCCTAATATCATCTGCATTGGATTTATCATGAAAGGGAAGAAAGCCGTCTTCGTCTTTTAGGCACTGTAATATCAGTTCGGCGTCAGAGTCTATATGAATGTAGGATTTATCCCTAAGGCTTAAGGTAAGCTTTTTGTCTTCTCTTATATAAGCCACTCTTGCCTTAATTACATCACCATATTTAAGCGGGGCATAAATCTCGTTATTTGGGATTAATGCCGAATAAATATTATCTACAGCAACAAAGACCCCGAAAGCGTCAATTCTGTCATAAACAATACCTGTTACTATGTCGCCTTGCTGATATTTGGAACCGGATAAGAGATAATCATACACCTTCATGGTAGCACATAAGCGATTGCTTTTATCTACATAAAGAGCTACCAGTACATCNTCTCCCTCTTTAACCTTATGTGTCTGTTCCTTATAGGGCAGCAGCAGATCCTTTGCCAGACNCCACTCTAAGAAAGCACCTATCTTCGTAATTTGCTTTACCTTAAGAACAGCGGTGCCGCCAACAGTAAGGGGAACATTTGAAGTTGTAGCAATCTCTCGGTCTTCGGAATCCTTATAGATAAAGACCTTTATCATATCATTCAGCTCAGTCTGCTCCGGAACCTCTTTTATTGGAAGAAGAACTCTCTTACTGTTTTCTGTATTGGGTTCACATAGGTATACTCCAAAATCGGATATTTTGCATACCTTAAGTATTTGATATTTTCCTAATTCTATCATATTAATCCTTTCTGTATCCGTCAAATTCTACAATGGCATATGGTACTCTGTCCTCACTGTCTAAAATAACAATGTACTTGTTATCCGTATGGGACATTCTTGGGTGTATTATGTCACCAAGAACCGCTTGTCTTTTATACTCCACACGCATATCAGACACCATAAAGCTATCCGGAAGGAGCTCCTCTGCCATCTTAATATACTGCACATTATTAACATGTTTATATGAATCAATATTGGTTTTTGTAACCGGAAAGGAAGGGTAGCTATCGGGATTTTCAGGTATGGCAATCTTTCTGCTTTTATGCTCCATCGGATAAGCCAGCTCAAGTATATATCCCATATTATCCTCGGGTACCTTTGCAGGACACTGGTTTTCCACATCCATATAGACCCATATTGAATCTGCAACGGCAATTATTCTTTCGCTGCGGTCTTTCATAATAAAGTTTCGGTATCCGTAAAAGCCCTTGAATGCATACGGCCATGTACCTATAGTGATATAATCGCCTAAAGAGGCCTGCTTCAGAATCTGAAGGTTCCAGCTTAACAGCAGCCATACTCTTTTATTGTTTTCTATTCTTGACAGCCCCAGATTCATATCCTCTGATTGAAATGTGCTGCAATCCTGAAAGTAATTAATTATCGATGATGGATTTAATATACCTTTATTATGGTTGATTTCAGAAT
>JGI24709J26583_10000954_pt1 | contig 24437 bp, 18 predicted proteins | sample BioPla2DNA1_FD_26583 | JGI IMG/M metagenome (IMG submission 26583) | reverse complement strand
GGTAGTGAAATACTTTTCAACTCAGCATTACACCCAACAACTGCTTTAAGATCCTATTAAATAGTTGAAGCTTTAAGATTTGAAAAACAGAGAAGCAAAGCCTAAAATAAATGTACCCTATAGTAAACATTTAGACAAAACAAAGCACTAGAGTGGCGAGCGGTGAGTGACGGGTCGGGTGGCGGATGGCGAGTTGAATGTTTAGAGTCAATATGACAGCCGACAACTGCTTTGAGATCCCCTTAAAAAATAGCCTATATTCTCTATGCTTTAAGAAGGCAAGGCAATGCAAAAAGGATATCTGTTTTTGCAAACTCTCAGTTTAAAAGAGATATTTAGCAAAGTTATTTGAAAAATAGATCGTTTGAACTGAGACGTGGTCAAAAATTATAGGATATAATTTTTAGCATAGCCTTCGATATCTGAGACAATCTGCGGATGAAAAATATTTTGTCCTTTTCAGTGTATTCTGTGGTTTAAAAAGTTTTTGTTTTTTTCGTGTATTTCGCAGTTTGGAAATGTCGTTGCTCTTCTCGCTGATAAAAAAGGAATTTAAGATTTGAGAATAAGACTCATAGAAACCGAAACATTTTCAGGAGCCTTCAATATGGCTGCCGATGAACTTCTGCTCAATAAAGTTGCAGAAAAAAGAGACTTTGTCTCCTTAAGATTTTATAAATGGCAAAAGCCGACTCTCTCATTCGGACATAATCAAAAACCGGAAGAAATAATACTGCCAGAAAAAGTAAAAGCGGCAGGTTTTTCAGCCGTCAAACGCAAGTCCGGAGGCAAAATGCTTCTTCATGACAAAGAGTACACCTTCTCTATAGGTATGACGAGAGAGTTCATATTAGAAAAAATCAAGCCGGAATCTTCCATAACCTTTCTTGAAATGTTCAAATTTGCCATGACTCCTCTCCTGAAAGGTCTACAGTTAAGCGGAATACCCGTATATTTTGCAGACAGAACAGACAAACCTGACAGAAGTCATATACATTGCTATACCGAAGCAGCTGGACACTCTATTTTTGCAAAAGGAAAAAAACTAATAGGAGCAGCAGCCCTGTACAGCGGAAAAACTCTATTTATTCACGGTGCAATACCTTTAAAATCAACACCTTTGCCTCCAAATATTTTTATAAATCCACAGAGCGAATGTGAAGATATTCCCATGACATCTTTAAATGAATTTTTATCAGCCGAAGAAATAATAAATGTGCCACAAAATATTGCGCAAGCTTTCGGAGAAGAATTACTTTTAAATCTTTTTTCAGAGCCATTTACAGAAGACGAATCCAAAAAAGTTGAAAGCATGTCAAAAAAATACATTTTTTGCTAAGTTTAGGCTTGAAAATTGCCGATCTCAAGGGTATATTATATACACATTAAGGAAGGCAACATGAGATCCAAATTTTCTATTATTATTATAGCTTTGGCTGTAATTGTCTCAGCCGGGCAGCTTTTCGCATCTGAAGACTTGCGGTTTAAGCTCTCCGAAGAGAACAATACCAGCTATTTGTTGCACGAAAAAAAGCTTCATTCTCTAGACTTGGATCTTCAAAAACAAGAAAAATCCGCCACTAAAAACATTAATGCAATAGCTGATTTGACAATACCTCTTGAAGCTACACAAATTATTCCTTCTCCCGATCCCTTCATAACTGTACCTCCAGAAGAAGCGGAAACGGTTATCACTTTTGACTCTTCTTTCCCAACTTCAATGAACAGCTTCTCCGACTCATCTCTTTCTTCTTTCCAAGTAGCTGGAAGAAACGGAAAATTTGAGTTTTACGGCTCTTTCAATCAGTACACCAGAACGCAGCTGGCATCAAGTATAAGAACTTCATTTATGCCTGTAATGCCTGCCGCCAGACATTCTCTTTCTGCAAATTCTTTAACAGAGAACAATACGGCCAATTTAGATTCAATAGTTTCTTTGAACACTACTTACACCATTGAAGCAGTCTACAACTTCAAACCTGAATTTAGCGGCAAGGTGGCTTATAAAAAAGGTTCTGTAGACTCTTTCAATGTTGAAGAAAAAGTTGGAGTCGCAGGTATAGTCAAAACCTCTGAAAACACTGAAATCAAGGCCAGTTATAGCGGCGACTTGCTCAGAGATACCAAAACAGGCAAAACAGAGTTCAAAGACAATGAGGTCAAAACAGAATTCATTTTAAAATTCTGAATAATGCGTATTACCGGTCTTAAAATCAAACGCATATCTTCCCCTAAAAACAAACTTTGTGCATTAGTTGATGTAATTTTCGACGAAGTTTTGCTTGTCAAAAACTTTACTCTTTTCGACAAAGGCACCCAATACCAAGGATACGGCCGTTTTTCAGTCGGCATGCCTTCCAAACTCTTGCCTGACGGCACATGGGAAGAAATAATAGCACCTTTGAACGCTTCTCTTGAGACAGCCATTAAAAATGAAATAATCTCAGCCTACCAAGATGAAGAAGCACACGACAAGTTCACCACATGAAATACTAGTGCTGTGTTGCAGCTAAAACTTTCCTAAAAGCCTTTTAAAATTCACAAGACAATAGCTTCCAATACGTATGCCGTCGCACTAGCAGTGGACAGTGGATCGTGAAACTGTTTAGAACTCCAAAAATTTATCCACAGATTACACAGATGAACACAGATATTTTTTAATTTATATGAAATTAGCTTTTAAATGTTGAATATCAAAATAAAATGTGATAACCTTTCAACATCCTGTTGGGGTGTAGCCAAGTGGCTAAGGCACCTGCCTTTGGAGCAGGCATTCGCAGGTTCAAGTCCTGCCACCCCAGCTTTCACAAAAAAAGACTCGGCAAATCCGGGTCTTTTTCTATCTTTTAGCCTTTTGAACTACAATTTGTTATAATGTGCCTAATTCATTGCAAGCACGAGGACCCAAACATGACAAAGGCTTTTCACACACTTATACTTGCTGCCGGTAAAGGCACCAGAATGAACTCTGAGCTGCCCAAAGTAGTTCACAACATTATCGACAAACCTATGGCTGCTTACGTCATAGAAGCCGCCAAAGCCTGCGGTTCCGACGAAATCACTCTTATAACAGGCTACAAAAGCGAAATTGTTCGCAAAAGCTTGGGAGAAACAAACCTGAAATATGTCACCCAAAGCCCTCAGCTAGGCACAGGTCATGCGGTCCAATGTTACGCAAACCATCTGAAAGAACTCAAAGCTTCCTTTCCCGAAACTCTGCTGGTATTATGCGGCGACACGCCTCTCATCTCTAGAGAGACAATAAACAGTATGATAAAAATTCACAAAGAAGAAAAACCTGCTGTAACCATGATGACTCTGGAAATGCAAGACCCTGGACTCTACGGCAGGGTAATACGCAAAAACGGAACAATAGAGTATATAAGAGAAGCGAAGGATTGCACTCAAGAAGAATTGGCTGTAAAAGAAGTCAACATGGCAGTCTATCTCTTTGACGGAAAATTTCTGGAAGAAAACATTTTCAAGCTGAAGTCGGCCAACAAGCAAAATGAATTTTATTTGACAGACTTGATAGAAATGGCCAGAGAAAAGGAGCTTCAAGTTCTTTCTGTTATAGAAAAAGACGAAGAATCTACCCTTGGAATAAACACCAGAGCTCATTTGGCACAAGTCGCAAAAATAATAAACAAAAAAAACATTGCTCGCCATATGGAGGCAGGGGTGACTATCACAATGCCTGAGCAAACACTTATAGGAAGTGATGTTATAATAGGAAAAGACACCACTGTGATGCCCGGTTCTTTGCTTACCGGTCAAACATCTATAGGGGAAAGATGCCTTATAGGGCCATTCGCCAGTCTGCACAACTGCTCTTTGCAAGACGATCTCAAAGCTGAGTTTGTCAAAGCTGAAAACATCTCATTTAATGAATCGCCAGAGCCTTTTTCCGCATTCGGGAGACAATAAATGAAGTATCTAAGAATAAAAGTATTTTCTTGCGGCTCCAATGAAACTTTGGCTGCCGCAGTATGTGAACGCCTTTCACTCGACCCGGGCAAAATAACAATGTCTTCTTTCGCTGACGGCGAGTCCTATTGCCGCATAGACGAATCTGTAAGAGGCTGCGACACTTTTATAATTCAACCCATCTGTGCTCCGGTAAACGAAAACCTTATGAAACTGCTTATTGCAACAGACGCTTTAAGACGCGCTTCAGCTGGCAGTATAACCGCAGTCGTTCCCTACCTCGGATATTCCAGACAAGAGAAAAAAAGAACAGGCAGAGAGCCGATTACGGCAAAATTAGTAGCAAATCTGCTGACAACCGCAGGGCTGGACAGAATAGTCACCTTGGAAATGCATGCTCCGTCTTTACAAGGATTTTATGACATTCCGGTAGATCACATTTCTTCAGCCAGGTTATTTGCAAAAAAACTTGAGGAAAGAGATCTTTCCAACAGCATTATAGTATCGCCTGACACGGGAGGCGTCACCAGAGCACGTCATTTGGGGAGACTTCTGGATTTACCCATGGCCATTATAGACAAACGAAGACCTGAACCTAACGATGCCGTAGTAATGAACATAGTCGGAGATGTTGCCGACAAAGACATCATAATAGTCGACGACATAATAGACACAGCGGGCACTTTAAAAAGTGCCGTAATCAGCCTGAAAGAAAAAGGAGCCAAAAGAGTCACTGTCTGCGGCACTCACCCTGTTTTCTCAGGGCCTGCGATGAACAACATTATCAATTCTGAAATAGACGAAATCTTCGTTACAAACTCAATACCTGTCTCAGAAGAAATGAAAAAAAACTGCAACATAGAGATTCTTTCAATCGCAGGTTTGCTTGGACAAACAATTAAGAGTATATTTGAAAAGCGCTCAGTGAGTGAACTCTTAGAGGACATACAACTATGAAAATTTTCAAACAAAAAACAGGACTCATAATACTTTTATGCGCAGCCGCTATAACCGCAGGCTGCGGCGGAGGACGAGGCGGCTCCTCAAAAAACACTGATTATATAGCCTCTTCGAAAGAAGGAGCTCCATGGAAAGACGAAACTGCAATCAGGGAAACTTTGGCAGCCGGAAACTTTGATGCCGCTGAAAGAATGGCAAAAAAGCGTTTGGAAACAGCGCCGGCAGATCCCGCAGCCTATTATCTGCTTGCCAAATCACAGCTGGGAAAGAAAGATATACTTCAAGCTGTAAAAAACTTAGAAAATGCCGTAAAACTTCAGCCTGACAACAAATCATATAAAGACGAACTCTACAACTCTATGCTTGAACTTTCCGAAAAACAAATGTCTCAAGGAATGTTCGGAGACGCTTTCAAAAATGCAAAAATAGTCCGAGCAGCCGGATTTGCTCCTGAAAACTCAGACATTACCGCTATTAAAGCCGCCGCAGGTCTTGCCGCCAGGCAGATAGCTATGAAAAACGACAATGATGCGGAAGAGACTCTCAGAGACCTGTCAGCTCTGACAGAAGGCAACCCCGAGGCTCAAAGCATGCTTGCCAACTTTTTGGCCGAAAGAGACAGAATATTCGAAGCCGAAAGAATAATAAAAACCGCTTATCAGCAGCATCCAAATAACAGACTGGCAAATGAAACCTATGCTTTAATCGCCACACAAAAAGGCGATTCCGCAAAAGCTGCTCTATTAGCCACACAAGGACTTGAAAAATTTCCGGAAAGCGAAGTTTTCAAAAAACTCACCGGACAAACAGGCACAGCCGCTCCCATGGTAACTCTTGAACCTCTTGAAGAAAAAGAAACCTTGGAAGACTTAGAAAAGAACTTGGCCTACTACAAAACTATAGGCAATGATTCCATGCAACTGAAAACTTTGGAAAAAATAGCTGCTTATTACCCTGAAAAACAAGAAACCTACTTGGCTCTGGCTGACGTTTCAGACAGAATGGGATTAGCAGACAAAGCAGGCGCAGCAATATCGAAATATCTGGAGCAAAATCCGGAATCCCAGGAAGGAAAACTGATACTTGTCAGAACACTCTATCAAAAAGGAGAATACGACAAAGCTACAGCAATAATAGAAGCCTTGGAAAACACTTACCCAAATAAAAACGCCATACTTTCTGAAAAGGCTCAAATATTTGCCAGAACAGGCAAATTCAATGAAGCCAAAAACATATGGGCAGATATCCTCAAAGACGATCCCGGCAATTCAGAAGTGCTTTTCAATTACGCTCAGCTTGAAATGGAATCCGGACACGCAAGAGAAGCGGGACAATATTTCAAAAAAGCCATGGTCAATAATCCATTCAATAACAAATACAGATATTTTGCCGGGCTTAACATGATGCAATTGGGACAGAAGCGCCAAGCCATGGAGATGTGGAACTCCGCAAGAGCGGTGCTTAACACAGAAGATCCATACTCCCGGCGCATTTTGGCAATAATAGGAGAAGCTCCCGCAGAAGAAGAAACACCCTTCCCACAATCTTCCGGTCAGCTTATTCCTTCAACCTCGCACGCCAACACTCTTACTGAAACAGGAACTTCCTACCAGCAGTCAGGAGTTGTGATTTCACCCTCTTCGCAGAGAACAGGCCTGGCAGATCCATATTATGAAGCGCTTCAAAACGCCAGAACAGGAAACTTTGAAGCAGCTATACCTCTTTTCAGAGAAGCTCTTCTGAATAATCCGCAAGATCTGAATGCTCTAATGAATTTGGGACAGGTTTACACAGCGACAGGCAACAGATTTGCAGCGGCAGCTCTTTATGCAAAAGCTCTCAAAGTAGAACCGAAGAATATCTATGCGCTGAAATTTCTTGCAAACGCTTACTCTGAAATAGGCATGCATACATACGCCAGCGAAGTTACCTCCAAAGCTGTGGTAATTTACCCGGAAGAATTGGACAATTTCCCACAATATAGCCAAAACGCACCCATTATAAACGAAAGCCGCTCCTTTGCGCCTTTGGCTGAAGCCATGCTGCAAGAAAACATGCTCGAGGAAGCCTCAAAAATCATAGTAGAAGGCATAAAAGCAGACAGTTCAAATCTTTCTCTCTACACCCTGTTAGGAGATTTCTATAGCAAAACCGCCCAATACAGTCAAGCAAAGAAAGCTTATGAAAGCGTAATAAGCAGGGATCCCCAAAATCCCAGACCCTATATCAGACTCGCTGACCTGTATTCAGCCATAAACAACAAGAAAGAAGCGGCAAAACAACTCAGAGCAGCTTCACAGGTTAACTTCCTCAACCCGGACACCATGTTTGAGATAGCTGACAAATTTGCAGCTCTTGGCTATGCCAAAGATTCGCTTATAATGCTTAACACATTGAAAACAATGAACCTCACCTCTAAGCACGTTCTAATGTTGGACGAACGCCTTGGAACTGACACCAAGAAGAGCCTTGAAGAAAAAGAAGAGGCCGAAAGAGCTCTTCTGGAAGCCGCTGAAGCTGAAAAACTACTTTTGGAAGCTGCCGAAGCAGGACAAACGCTTCCGGATACTGCAGACACTGCAGCAAAAAACCTATAAGGAGAAATTTGGAAAATGACTCTACAAGAAGAACTTGCCCAACTGGACAAATCCATAGATTCTCTAAAGTCGGCTGTCGCCACCATCGGAGACAAAAACACAAGAAAACGCATTATGAATGCGCTTGACGGACTCACCAAAACAAGATTGGGAATGTCGCCCAACAGCAAAAACACATCTAATTCGGCAGCATTCTGGAGCGGAGCTTTTGCTGTAATTATAGTCGCCACACTCTCTCTCGGAGTTTTTTGGCACATGAAAAAAAATAAAAGATGAGAAAACATATATTCGGACCTGTTCCCTCAAGAAGACTGGGACTTTCATTAGGAGTCGATTTGACTCCCACAAAAACCTGCACTTTCGACTGCCTTTACTGCCAACTGCCACAAACCCGTTTTCACACGTCAGAGAGACAAACTTTTTGCAATCCTGACGAAGTTCTCTCCGAACTGAAAGGAGTGCTTGCGGATATCACCAAGACAGACTGGATAACCTTTTCCGGAACAGGCGAACCTACTTTGTCCAAAGACTTGGGCTACATGATAGCAGAAACCAAAAAAATTACAGATACTCCTATATGCGTCATAACTAACAGCTCGCTCATTCACTTGCCTGAAGTCAGAGAAGCTCTTCTGATGGCAGACAAGGTTCTGCCGACAATATCCAGCGTTTATGAAAAAACTTGGCAGACTATTCATAACCCGGCGGCAAATCTTAAATTAAAAGATGTGCTCGAAGGCCTGAGAATATTCACCAAAGCTCACAAAGGAGCTTCCGAAGCAGAGATTTTCGTATGTCCTGGACTAAATGACACTAACGAAGAACTAAAAAGTTTATCAGACTATATCAACTCTACAGGCCTTACATCAATTTACCTGAATACTGCTGTAAGAATCCCTCTTCGCAAAGACATTATACGCACAGCAACTCCTGAAGAGCTGGAAGAATACAAGAAAAAACTGGAAGTTCAAATTCCTGTTTCAACAGCATTTGAGCATATGCAGGTTCCCAAAAATGAAAGCAAAAGCAAAAAACCCTTGGAAGAAACTGATATCACCAAACTTATTCTGAGACATCCGAGCAGTGATGAACAAATGGCTCGTGTTTTCGGAGTAAGCAAAGAAGAGATAGCTAAAATAACAATAGGCCTTAAACAAAAAGATCTCATAGAACAAGATCCCAAGAGCGGCTATTGGGCACTTAAAAACTAGCAGTCTGCAACATCTAAATGTTTATTATCGGACAGATTTTTTTCTATCCACAGATGGACACAGATTCACACAGATGGGATTCTAAGCATAGCTTAAAATCCCGTCTGTGGATAACAAATTCTTCTTTCTAAAAGAAACTTTTGTTAAATAGCACTGGTTCTCTTAAGGCGTATTTTCAATTGTCTGGAAAGACTCAGATCCTTGACTGTTTCAAATGGGCGATAACCATCCGCCACAACAAAAATCTCTGTTTTTCCCCCGTTAACATTTAAATCCGAAAGCAAAAATCTTCCGTTTTCATCAGCCTTAACCGCTTGATTACCTGCTGCTATAAATGAATGAACAACAGGTTGCCCGCTCACAGAGTCCACAACAAGACCGCTTACATAATGATTGCCTTCAGAAAGTAAAAGCTGCTCAAAGAAATTCAAAGCTCCTTGTTTTGTCGAAATATCAGAGGGATTGCAAAACTCTTCAGGAAAACCTGTTGAAACAGGCTTACCATAAAGAGCAAATCCCGCATCATATTCATAACCCAAAATTCTTATCAATTTATTGGTAATCTCTGCTTTCGGTTTTTTCTTTAACAGCAATTGAGAAAGGCGACACAAATAATTGCTGAATTCAAGATTGCTTATAAGCTCAGACGGCTTAAACTCCCCATTAGAATAGCCCTTCATTAATTCGAAGTGCAATACATTCTTTATTTTTTGATAAGATTCCTCATTCAAGTCAGAGTAAATCTTTGCATCAGAAAACTCAGACGACCCCTCAAAGGCTACAAACAGAACCTCTTCAAAAAGGAGAGCCAAATCATATCTGGTAAGTTCCAGACCACTATCTGAAAAGGTAAAAGCAGAAAAAAAGATAACAAACAAAAACATCACAGGCAAAAAGAAAATTCTCTTTTTCAAATAAGGCCTTCCCCGCCTCGCAAGGAGTTTCTCAGAATTCATCTTAATCAAGCTCTGCCCCCTTCTATAAACCATGTTTTTCCTTCTCTGTAAAACTTGAGAGAAAGAGCGTCACAAATTTCATCAATGGCTTTTATAGGACTATCCGCCGCGATTTCAGCTGTAAAGTTTTCAGGAATTTTCCCTTTAAACTTGACTGAAACTCCAGCTTCAGAGGCCAGTTTCAAAATAACGGGCAAAAGAGGTTGACTGGATATTTTTACTGATGCCGGTCGATTCTTCGCAACCCCCGGATTTTCAGGAAGCTTAATATTAGATTTGCCCTGACTTCTAAGCGAGCTTTTAACAATCCTCAAAGAGAATCCGCCTTCAACAGGCTGAAAAATGCCCCTAGTTCCCTCTCTCATAAACACTTTAACATCCGTATTAGAATGCTGCTGAGGAGAAATATAAAAAAGCTTAAGCTCTTCCGAAGCATATGGCTTTTCTTTCAAATCAGCCGAAGCATAAAGCCCGGGAAAAGAAATAACGCCCGCGTTAGAAATATTGTTATAAAGAACCACAGGCTCAATATTTTGATAATTATTAACTTTAAAAAATAATTCTGTAATACCAGCAGAAGCTTTCATCTCAACAGCCGCAAGAAAAGGTCTTTTACTATAAGCATGCATAGACTTGAACTTGGTAAACAAAGCAAAAGAAAAGAAAAACAACGAAAAAACCAGCAATCTCTTTCCCTTCATTTCATCAAGGTCCTCTCCAAAGCATAAAAGGCAGCTATGCGAGCCGAGGTTGGCAATGGCTCACCTGAAAAACCCAATATCTTCAATTTTTTATTCATATCATCAACAGAAAGTTCTTTCGAAGAAGCATCACAGTAAGCGCCGGATGGAATCTGACATCCCAAGCTCTTCGATGCGGCATCCAGAGAAAAGTTCCACTCGGAGGGAGAAACGGCCTCAAAGGGAGACAGGGAATCATTTTTCCTGGGAGACAAAGCCCCTGAAGCGATAAGTTTCGGAGAAAAAGCATAAATCGGATGATCCAATGGCACATCTGAAAAGGAACGAGCTGAGGCCCTGACGCTGGACAAGCCGTTAAAAAGAGAATAAGCCAAGACACCGCCGAAAAGCAGCAGGGAGACGGCGGCCAAGACGGCTCCGCCAAACGCCGCCCTCTTAACGGGCTTATAAAAAAGAGGCAAATAAACGGCCTCAACCATTTGCAGAGAATAACCGCAAGCTCCGCAATATCTGGCTCTCGAAATATTTTCCCTGTTGCATTTGGGACAATATTTTATAACTTTTCCTTTAACGTTTCTTTTCAAGCAACTACTTCCTCATTAATTGCTTATTATATCGACAAATAAACCTCCAACTCTTAAAGAAATAACTTTAAAACGCTTCATGTAAAGCAAAAACCCTTTTTTTATGAGAAAAACACAGACAAAATAAAGCAATCTCCGCCAAAAAAAACCGACTGAAAACAATTATCAATCACTCAATAGACAATATCAATAATATAAATAAAATATTAAAATTAAAAAAATAATAATTATCTGCCTAAGAATAAGATTATCAATTATTTAGCTATATATAATTTATTTTCCAATCTCAATCTAATAAAATTTGAACATTTAAGAATTTTGTAATATCATATCGCCGCAATGAACATACTTTTATTGGGTTCCGGAGCTAGAGAACACGCATTCGCATATTCCTTGGCAAACTCCCCCAGGGTTCGCAAAATCTACGCCTGCCCAGGCAACGCAGGCATGGAAAAAATCTCTATTTGCGAAAGAATCCCGGAAGACCGCCTGGAAAACTTTCTCAAGACGGCCAAAAGCCGCGTCAACCTGGTAATTCCAGGCTCCTCGAACTATGCCGAAAGCGGTTTTATGGACAAACTGCTGCAAGAAGGCATACCTGTAATAGGTCCCGCAGGCACCGCGGGAAAAATAGAAACATCCAAAGCCTTCGCTTTTGACTTTATGACAAGATATGGCATCAAAACACCAAAAACAGCCATAGTCTTTACCCCCGAGGAAGCCGAAGCCGCCATCGACTCCCACCCTTCCATGACGGTCGTCAAATGCGACGGATTGGCTCACGGAAAAGGAGTGTCAGTCTGCGAAACCTCCCAGGAGGCGAAAATCAAAGCTCTCGATCTCCTGAAAAATAAAAAACCGCCGGTAATTATTCAGGAAAAAATCAAGGGAACCGAGTCATCCTATATAATTCTCACCGACGGAGAACAGTGGATTTCTTTCAGCTCCTGCAGAGACTACAAACGCGCAGGCGAATCGGATACTGGCGCCACCACAGGCGGCATGGGAGCTCTCAGCCCCTCCCCGGACCTCACATCAGAACTGGAACAAAAAATTGTTAGCGAAATAGTAACCCCTCTCATAGAAGGACTCAGAAAAGACAACATTGCTTTCAGAGGTTTTCTTTCCATACAACTGATGCTCAGCGGCAATGACATCTATGTTCTGGAGTTCAACGCCCGCTTTGGAGATCCCGAAGCCCAAGCCGTGCTAAGCCGTTTCAGAGGCGATCTGGCAGCCCTTTTGAAAGATTGTTCCGAAGGCCGCCTAACCTCGGCAGGCTCCGAAGTAGCTTTCGGAAAGCATTCAGCGACAGCCGTAGTTTTGGCAAGAAAAGGCTATCCCGAGAGCGAAAACGCCATACCCGTGATCATAGGCGAAGACAAACTGGAAAATTCCCGCGTTTACTATTCTTCATGCTCATTCTCCGAAGACAGAAAGGGCTACGACTTCAAAACCGGAAGACTGCTCACCGTAACCGCAGTCGGACTAACCCCAGAAGCAGCAACAGAAACCTGCTATAAAGACATCGGCCGCCTTACCTTGCAAAATGTCTTCTACAGAAGAGACATAGGAAAAAAAACACTGCCGAGTGCTGACTAACAAGCGGCGAGTGAAATTACTTAGAACCAATTACTGAAAATAATAACCGCTTTTAAGGCGCTAACAAGCAACTGGAATCACCTTTTTAAAGAAACAAATCCCAACAATACTTGAGCAGCATCATAAACCGCAGAGAAAATTAAAGCAGCAATGCGTTTTTTCTTTACCCCATCCACTATCCGCCAAGCAATGCTCACCGCCTATTGCAACCTGTAAATAAAAAAAAGACGAGCTTCAAGCCGCAACGAAGCGCCTGCATATTGCCTACCCTTCCCTATTTCTGATATTATATCTTCCAACAGAAGGAAAGAAGGATTGAAATGGCAGATTCAGAAAAGACAATAGTTTCCTCCGCATTAAAAGCCAATATGGCAACAACAGCCGCCGATGTCAGGATCCCCCTGAAATACCTCCCGCTCTTGAACTCAGTAGAATCTTGGTTCGGGGTGCACAAAAGAGTAAAAGAACTCCTGACAGAACTCAATCACCCATTTGTAAACTGGGAGTTTGTCTCCGAAGGACTGAGAAGTTTTTCAATAAACGATTTTTACAAATTCAGCCCGCACCCAAAAGGCAAAGAAGCAATTTCCACGATATTCGACATTTATTTTCAGATACTTTCTTCAGATGCCTCAGAAGAAACCAAAGAAAAAACCCTGAGATTTCTTTTCGACTTCATCAGAACTCTCCTTGCCGAAAGCAAAGACTTAATGGAAAGAAACACTCCGCTGCTGAACAAAGTCTTTTCAGAACTTATAAAAATGGGAAGCAGCGACGGTTCGGTTCTCAGAAAATGCTCTTCCCTGCTCAAGCCAATCCTTAAAGACAAGGCTGCAGCAACACTGCTTGAACTCAAATCCTTCAGACAGCTGACTTTCGACTCTTTCAAACAAACTTATGACTTTTGGCTATCATCTCCCGATCCAGCCGAATGGTTCATGGAATCTTCCGGAGCCGATCTTCTGCCGAATGACGAAAATTCGGGAAGCGAAGAAATCAGAAAAAACCTGACAAACCTTCTAACATCCCTCTCGCACAAAACCATACGCAACTTCAGCGAAAAACTGGAGTGGATCGAGATAAGCAACGCCCAGCCAGAAGAAGTCTTCAACGAACTGTCGAAAATCCCCGACTACAACACCATTCTGGGCGGATACATGGCCGCAGCCGATCACATCGACAAAGCCCCCGAATTCGCTCGGATGCGAAATACCACCAAACTGGATTACCTTTTTTCCGTCATTTCATTTGAGCATTTGAAAGAAATTCACACTCAGTCTCTTCAAGAAATCAACCGTTCACTCACCAAAGCTTTCCAAGAAGAAAAAGAAGAATACAGAACAGACTTTGTCAAAAATACATTCAAATTACTAAAAAAATGTTTTCCCCAAAAGAAATTTGTCAGTATTACCCTCAATTGCATGCTCTCTCTGGCCAAAGAAATACTAGAAACAGAAGACAGAGAAATCTTTGAGCTTCTTCAAGAAGAAATCATAGACTGCGGCTTCCAATATCCTGAAATCGAAGCCGCAAACACCGAATGGCAAATACAGTCAAATCCTGAACATATCAAAAATATCAGAACATGGCTTGAAATCATCAGCATGCGTCCACAATGGACCAGACGTCTGCTTTCGGCACTCATTATCAATTTAAAGATAGGCGGAGTCTTGATAAAAGATACAGACCTATTCCAAAGAGACATCACAGCTTATCTGAATGCAGGAATTATCCACAACACGAATCTCTCAAAGCAGTTAATGCGAATATTTCCCGCTTTTTACAACGAAATAGGAGCGGAAGGGGAACTCCGAGAAACTTCCACAATGGCCGATGAAGCCTATCACAGACGAGACGTGCTTCTGCATTTTATCAGAAAAGTGATACATGTGGAAAGCAACAACAAACTCACCGACTTTCTCTACTCTGCATTTCGATATTGGATATCAGGAGACAAAGAGTGCATAAGAGATTTTGTGCCTCCTGAAATTTTCGAGCAAATATATTCCAACGAAGACTATTTCATCAATATGAGCGCCTGTTTCAAAAAAATCTCGGAAAAAACAAACCTGGAGCCTGAAACGCTCATCAAAATCACAAAAGAAGAGCTTTTGGAAATACTGGAAGACACCGAAGTTTCCGATTCAGACAAAAATCGAGCCTACTTAGTCATAAGAAGCTATCAGCTTCTTGTAAAGAAATACAACCCTAAGCCGGTAGACCTGCTCAAAGATCTCAAAAATTCTAATCTTTTCAGCCAAATAAACATCAAACGCCTCTCAAACTCTCTCGAAAACGGCGATACGGCACTTTCGCTGCAAATAGTGCTGGACTTCTTGGACAAACTCCAAGAAATCATACTGTCACCCGAACAAACGGAACCGGACGAAAACATTTACTTCAAAAGACACATAGCAGCCGGCATACCATCAATGTACGGAGTCTACAAAGAAGCAAAGTTTGACGCAATGAGTCTTTCGCTCAAACTGGAATCTCTGGGCAAAGCTCTTTTCGAACAGCTTGCTGAATCAATGAAAACAGCTGGATTCATAACAAAAAGCTCAATAATGAAAATCCACTCGCACCTGCCAATGTTTGCAAAAGCCCTAGCTTTGGACGGCATCCCTCAAAGACAGCTTGCAGGCAGAATAAACATGCTGAAAACTGGAATGAGCATCAAACTCTTCTCAATCGATCAATATCTTGATATATTTCTAGGAATCTCTAAAGTAATTCAAGATATTATCAAAAACTATTACATTGATGTCCACAGACGAAATATGCCTGTCATAATTAAACAACTTTTTGATAATCAACATGAGGCTTCAACACCATATCCAGCATTCAACAAAGCCTCGCTGCTAGAAATATCAGAAAACTTTTCACGCTCCCTAATATCTTCCGCCTTCAGCTTGCAAGTCCTTGATAATTTAATTGAGAATATTATCAATATTTTAAAAATGGAGCTTGAGAAGTTTAAAGACCAGAAGGCAATGCTGAATCTTGTGATAACCTATAACCCTGACATAACGCTTACTCAGATCTACGAAGAAAACTCCCATATGGATAATCAAATCCTCTTAGGAAATAAAGCCTATTGGTTAAAGAGACTGGCTTCCTTCGGCTTTCCTGTGCCCAGAGGCTTCATCATAACAACGGAAGTATACCGCTGCTTTGATGCGGTCATGGGATATTCCGGAATGCTCAAAGACCTGAACAGACGCATAAACCTTGAAATAAAAAAACTAGAAGAAGCCACAGGAAAGCAATTCGCGTCAAAAGAAAACCCGCTCTTTCTCTCCGTGAGAAGCGGTGCAGCCATATCCATGCCAGGCATGATGGACACTTTTCTCAATGTTGGAATTAATGAAGAAATATGCGAATCCCTCTCACAAAATCCGGCATTCGCCTGGGCAGCATGGGACAGTTATAGACGTTTTTTGCAAAGCTGGGGAATGAATGAAGGTTTAAGCAGAGATTTCTTTGACCGGATAATATATATCTTCAAAAGTAAATTCGGAATAGAGAAAAAACTCTCCTTCTCTCCTCAACAAATGCGCGATCTTGCCATGCTCTACAAAGAAAACATGGCAAAAGAAGGTGTCATAGTTGAAGAAAACCCAATGAATCAGCTCAGCTATGCCGTAATGCAGACATTCGCTTCATGGAATTCCCCAAGAGCCAGGGTTTACAGAAAGCAAATGAACATATCAAACGATTGGGGAACGGCGGTTACAGTTCAGACAATGGTTTTCGGCAATCTAAATGAGCACTCTGGTTCTGGTGTCACTTTCACAAAAGATCCGCAAGGCTCGAGCCAAGACGTAAGACTTTTCGGAGATTTCTTTTTTGGAGTTCAAGGAGACGACATTGTTTCAGGTTTGATAGAAACCTTCCCTATCTCCGAATATCAGAGAATAAAAGAAAAAAGAAACTCTAACATCTCACTTGAAACCAAGTTCCCAGATGTTTACAAACGCTTATTGAGACTAGCCGAATCCCTGACCAAAGAAAAAGGCTTCGGACACCAAGAAATAGAGTTCACCTTTGAAGGTCCGACAAAAGACGACCTTTACATACTGCAAACCAGAGATCAATATCAAGAAAAAGAAACTCTTACACTCTCATTCAAGCCCACACAAGAACTTCTTCAATCTCACGCAGGAACAGGCGTAGGAGTAAGCGGCAGCGCAATGGCGGGCAGAGCCGTCTTCAAACTCAGCGAAATAGAAAAAATGAGAAAAGAAAACCCAGGCGACAATCTCATATTGATACGTCCCGACACTGTCCCAGAAGACGTTCCGCTCCTAATGGAAGTAGAAGGCATTTTAACTGCCAGAGGCGGCCGAACCAGCCATGCAGCAGTCACTATTCCGCAGCTAGGAAAAGTTGGCGTTGTCGGCTTTAACAAACTTCGAGTTTTCGAAACAGAGTCCTGTTGTTATGTCGACGACCGGAAAATATCCTCTGGCGACTGGCTCAGCATTGACGGACGCTCCGGAAGCGTCTACTTGGGCAAACACGAACCCGACGGAGGCACCATTTAACCAACTAGTGCTTTGTTTTGTCTAAAACTTCCTTTTTACAGAGATCCAGCTCTACGATAAATCATCGTTGGCAGGCACTAAGATCGCACAGTGACGAGTGGTGAGTGTTGAGTGGCGAGTTTAATTGTCTAGCAACTCAAGATTACAGCTAAAAACTGCTTTGTGATGCTGATAAACAGCCGAAAGTTTCAGAGAAAAACAAAGCACTAGTCCTCGATTTTAAGGGCTAGACCTTGCGGTCAAAAATAGAGCGCGTCTGAGTCCTTTGAGGTTTATTGCCGGAGACTGGATCAGGACCATAAGTAGGCCTCTCCGAAACTCTGGCAGCAAGTCCGATCATATACTTTGCAAACTCTGCATTTTCCGTAGCAATTTTATCGTTGAATCTGTTGTTCTCTTTGATTTTCCGCATAACTTCTTTAAGCTCTGCAGCGATTTGCGAAAGAGAATCTTTTAATGCCAAGTCATCAACTTGCGAAAGAAAATCATTAAAAGAAAGTGGCGGATCACCGGGAAAAAGAGAAAAAAGCTTTTCACGTTCCCTATCAAGCTTCGCCAGTTCCTCAACAGCTTCAGTTTCGCGACGGACAATCACATCCAGTCCATCATGTTCCTTTCCTGAAAGCAAACGTTTTTTCTCTTCGCTGAATTGAAAAAGAGCTGAACATAAGTCCAGCTCTTTTTCTAAAATATTCTTGAGAGTTTCAGCTTTATTCAAGCCTTAAATCAACCTTCCCAAGATCTGGTCAAAATACCGGAAGCCCAAAGCTTTTCAGCTACTGCTTCAGGAGAGACATTATATTGCCCTGCTTCATAGAGGGCTTTAATTCTGTCCACCTTTTCAGTTCTGACATCAGGGGACACAGCTACAGCTTCGGCTGCAAAATGGATTGTCTCCATTCTGGTGCGCGGCTGGGTTTTCGCTGGGCCTTCCTGTTTCAAGCCTTGAACAGGAGTTCCTTTGACAGAAGACACATCTTTGGAGGAATCCGCCTTAGCGGCTCCCGCTTCTGCCATTATCCTGTCAAACTTGCCAGCATCCGCAGACTGTGTTTTGCCTGCTTTCTTGACCTGTTCCTGATAGATTTTTGTTACATCGATACTGTTAGAAACCTTCATGGTTCCTCCTAAACTCCCTTAGTACGTTTCCCCGTTATTTATTTTAATTGTTAGGGAACGCCTCCAAGTAAGGATATCGGAAATGCTCATTGATTATTTTAGCATAAGCATAGAAACTATTGTAACTTTTGCTTAAACCTTTGTCAACAGCATCACTTCAATTTGCTGAGAGAGCACGTTTCAAGAGAGAATAGTCGTCTGAAAATCTTTGCAAATCTTTGAATACCGCTTTAGCGCCTTCCATGTCATTGGCCGACACTCGTCTGTTATATTCAAGATAAGCCTTATAATAGTTTTCTTCCGTCTCTTTGAGAAGCTGAGCAAGCCTATCAGAAGAAATATCTCCGCGGCTAGCTTCCACCGCCACGTTGGAAGAGGGTGCCTGAGCTCCTCTTTGATAAACGCCATAAGTATTGATTTCAGCAGCACTGGGAAGAACAGGATCTACAACAGGCGCAGGAGTTTTCAAATCGGCAACCTTTTTATTTTTGCCAAAAAGACCCGAAACCCACCTTGCGACTTTACTGCCTATCATGCCGCCAACCATTCCTCCAAGAATAGTTCCAACATAGGGAATCGGAATCATAGTGCCCAAAGTCATACCTATAGTAGAACCTATAGAGGAACCTATCAAGTCTGCCTTGTCGATTTTTTCAAAAGCCTTTCTAATTGAAAACTCACCGTTTTTGAGACCAGTCATAAGATTCGCACCCACTTGACCCGAAGCGGAAGCAAACATTACAGGAACAACTGCGCCTATTAGCTGTCCAGCTATACCAGGAACAAATGTTTTAACAAGGGTAGCGGTAAACTGTCCGCCGGCAGCGCCTATCGCTGAACCGACTACGTTGCCTGCAAACTCTAGACTGGCAACTTGTTTAACAGCCGTTTTAAGAGAAGGCTTTTGGCCATGAATCACGTCAATAGCCAAGTTTGTCCCTACCGCGACTGCCGCGGTAACAATCAAGTTCTCAGGAGAAAAACTGGTTTTGAGAGAATCTTTGGCTGCCTGTACACCGCCGCTTATTCCAGTGGAAAGCTTTTGAGTGAATGTAGGCTTTTGAGGTTCAGGAGCTTCTTTTTTAAAAAGCTTTGAAAAAATACCGTCTTTTTTCTTGTTTAAATATTTGCTTTCACTCTTATCAATAACCTTGCCGTCTTCAAAGATCTTGTTCTGATCTATAAGACCAACTCTCTGCCCCACAGCAAAAACTCTGGCCCTGGTAGCAGTTATAACTCTATTAAGAGCTATTTTGGCTGCCTCGATTGCAGGCTTCAGTCTTGCAATTATCTCCGATGCCGGTCCGGAAGTAAGAATGCCTGAAGCAGTCTTTCCAAGAGAACCAAGTCCTAGCGACATCTGGTCATTGTATCCGGGAGCCATGGGCGCCTGAGCAGCCTGTCCTGACTGCGAAGCCTGACCTGCAAAACTTCCGGAGTGAGCTATGTTTTCGCCCAGAACATCCTTTGCGTTACCCAAGATCGCTTTTACTCGCTGAGCCACAGACATAGCTTCCATATTGTTAGGAACTACGGCTCCATATATAGGAGTAGCTATTTTTTCCAGCGTAGTAAGAGTATTTTGCGCTGTAGTAAGCTGATTCTGCAACGCAGAAAGCTCGGGTATAGCGGAACCTATTACGGAAATCGATGAACCTCCGGACATGAATTGAGCCGATACCGGTTCTGCTGTCGTGATAAACAGCGAAAGAAACATCGTTATCGCTAATGTCGCGGAAAGGCGCCTTATTGCGGGCTTATTAAACATGCTCATGTTATACGCCTCCTGAAAATTATAAAAACACAGACTTTTGTGTAATCTGCACTAACTCTTTAGGCAATTATAAAGGATGTACGCCACTAGTGTCAATTGGCGCAGCCGCCTTTTCTTATCCGGACAGAGAAGTTTTTTTTCAAAAAATCTCTCAGACAAGGGCAAAGCTAATCAATTTGACTAATCTGTTATTTTGATATACTCTTATGAACAATTTTTAGAGGATCACTTATGTTTCGTTTGCTGATGAAATACAAAGGCATGTTACTCATCTTCTCAGACATGGCCTGCATAGTTTTTTCTGCTATATTAAGCAAGTTTTTTTTAGGAAACTCTGCAGCTTGGTTGCCACTTAAAAGTGCTTTTTGGATCATTCTCCCAGGACTTTTAACTTTTTATATTTTTAAGCTGTACAACGCCTCTCTCAGATTTTTCTCTTTGTATGACGTAATATCGGCGGCTGTTGCAAACCTTTCTTTTTCGCTGATAAAACTTTTCATGATTTCCTACTATGCAAAGAATGCGGCATTCTCTATTATCCCTGATAAAACTTCAATAGCAGCTCTTTTGATATTCGATTACTTCACATCATCTTTTCTGATTTTGGCGACACGTCTTCTTCCCAGAGTCATATTAACGGCAGCCGAAACAGACCTGGCAAAAAACTATTTTCATAAACTGCCAAAAGATTGTCCCGGCAAAAACATTAAAAGAGTATTGCTCATAGGGGCTGGGCAAGCAGGCGAGATGGTATTAAGAGAAACCAAGCGAAATATAATATTGCCTGTACACATAGCTGGCATTCTGGATGACGACAAATCAAAAAAGGGCACTCAGATCCACGGAGTAAAAGTTCTAGGAACAACAGAGGACTTGAATCACTACGCTGAAAAACTTGAAATCGACGAAGTCATAATAGCCATCCCATCTATTTTAGGCTCTGAACTCATGCGCATCACAAGACAGTGCAAAGACTCGAAAATCAGATTCAAAGTTCTTCCAGGTCTTTCCGACCTGATTGAAGGAGCTATGCTTAACCTTCAGTTCAAAGACTTGAACATTGAAGACCTGCTCAGAAGAAAACCAGCCGACATCGACATTAACGAAATAGCAGGCTACGTCACCGGCAACAAGATCCTGGTTACAGGCGCAGGCGGAAGCATAGGAAGCGAAATATGCAAACAGCTCCTCCCCTTCAGACCCTCACAACTGTTGGTTCTTGGACGAGGCGAAAACAGCATTTACACTCTACTGGGAGCCATCAAAGAAGCAGCTGAAACCTATCAAGTCGAAATAATTCCGCTTATAGTTGATATAAGAGACAAGAAAAAAATTGATTCGCTATTTGCACAACATAAACCTGACTTGGTCTTTCATGCAGCAGCTCACAAACACGTCCCTCTGATGGAGCTCAATCCGGAAGAAGCTGTCAAAAACAACGTTTTTGGAACACAAAACCTCATAGAAGCAGCTCATAAAAACAACACGGAAGCTTTTGTTATCATATCAACTGACAAGGCAGTAAATCCGACTTCAGTCATGGGAACAACAAAACGCATTTCCGAAAAAATTATGAGCTCATATGCCGCCAAAAGCCAAACCAGATTCTGTGCTGTCAGATTCGGCAATGTTCTGGGAAGCCGAGGCAGCGTAATTCCGCTCTTCAAAAAGCAAATAGAAGAACGCAAAGAAGTCACTGTGACTCACCCGGAAATGGTCAGATACTTCATGACTATCCCGGAAGCCAGCAAACTTGTCATACAAGCCGGAGCCTATGGCAAGAAAGGCGAAGTTTTTGTTCTGGACATGGGAGAACCGGTTAAAATCGTTGACTTGGCGACAGACCTTATAAAACTGGCGGGTCTTGAACCTGACAAGGATATAAAAATCACTTTCACGGGAATGCGCCCAGGAGAAAAGCTATACGAAGAACTTCTCACAACTGCAGAAAACACTACCGCTACCAAAAACCAGAAAATCTTTGTGGCCAAAACTGAAAAAATTAATGAAGAACTTCTCAATAAACAGCTAGCAAAACTTCTCACATTAGCCGAAAAATGTGAAATCAACTCTATGCTTGAGTGCATGAGAGAGATAGAGCCGACTTTTACTCCTAACAGAGACATGTTGCCTCATGAAGCAACCAACCTTTTCAAACAAGGACTGAAGGAAAAAAAATTGCCCCACGGAAAACCGGAATTGAAGATAATCCAGTGACTATCTTATTTCTTAAACAGCTCTTCCAATCGACATATCTCAATGCTCAATATGATTAATCTAGTAATGCTGGGTTCTTTAAAAAGTCCCATAGGCAAAAACAGCTTAAAGAAGTTAATTTCGCATATCAAAGATTCAGATCCCGAGGGGAGCTTTTTTTTTGTTGCAGACATATCAGCTGCCTTCACCGCCCAATACATAAATCTCGCTGAGCAAGCCGAAACAGCTTTTAACTCAGGCATAGACTTACTGTTAGCTTCCGAAGGAGCTATTCTGACTGCCAGAGGCAGAAACTTTTTAAAAAATCCACCAGGTCCGATTCTGCTTCCAGCGAATCTTGAAGCCGCACTCTCTTATCAATCCTCAAAGACTTTTGAAATAGAGAAACAAGAACTAACCTTTGTCACGGTCACTGGCGGCAGTCAAAAATTTCCTGTTTTTTACCCGCATTTTTTTCTGGATGATTTTTTAGAAAAAAGCAACCCTGGCGAAGCAATTATACTCAACCTTTTTAACTCCTCTCACAACTATATGGAAGCCATACGGCACAGATACAAAAGCCAGGTTTCAGCTATTTTCGGTTGGGGAGAAGGCTATGCGACTATTCTGCGACAAAACGAGAATTTTCCTTTTATTCAACATGACGCAGGCTCCATAGCCGAGCAGAAAACCATTGGAGGCGAAAACTTTGAAGCTTGGTGGAAGTATAATATAGAGAAAAACAGAATATCTGTTTCTAACTCAAATTCTCTTTTATCATGTGATTTCACACAGCTGAAACTGAACGAAAAAAATAAAATTATTTTTGCTGAGCAAAACACTGTCCTCTTTTAAAAGTATGTGCTATTATACTTATGAATCTTTAAACGGAGCTAATACTAACTGTGCCATCTATTTCCACACAAGACAAAGACGCTTTCTTCGAGGCTCTACAACAAGTCTTCAAGGCAAGACAAAACATTTCGGAGATATGTGAAGCTCTATCTTGGCTTGCTTTACGCTTATCCGGCAGAAAAGACTTTGCTCTTTGCCTCTATGACGTTTCCGCAGAGCGAACTCCGATAAGACACCTGTCGGGTTACAGCCAAAGTTTCGTACAGAAGTCAGCAGACCTCTTCACTGCCTGCAAAAAGGGCGAAGCCTCCGAATTTCCCCAAGAACTATACGAAGAAGACAATAGCCGCTCCATAGTCCTCCCTCTTTCTACTGCAAAAGATTCAGACGGCTTTATTATATGTCCGGCCATGCCCGAGGATAAAAAGTTCTTGGAACCCAAATTCCTCGAAACTTGCAAAACTTCCTTAATTCCTGCACTGGAAATGGAACTGCTTAAAATGCAAAACGACCAGACTTTGGCTTTGCTCGAAGTCGGACATGTCGTAAGCTCAACCCTGAATCTTAATGAGCTATTGCTCAAAATAATGAACAAGACCACGGAAGTAATGCGTTGCGAAACTTCCACAGTTTATCTTGTTGATGAGCTCACAAACGAACTTTATTTCCATATAATATCCGGTGATCCGAACGTAGGCTCAAGACTCCAAGAAATACGTCTGCCCATGGGCAAAGGCGTAGCAGGCTGGTGTGCTCAGCATAATGAACCCGTCATAGTTCCTGATGCCGAAAAAGATGAAAGATTTTTCAAAGGAGCCGATAAAAAATCAGGTTTCGTAACCCGTTCCATGCTCTGCGTTCCAATGCGAATAAAAGACAAAGTGATCGGTGTTTTGCAAGTCATCAACCGTATTGGTGACATTCCCTTCAATAATCACGACCTTGAAACTCTTGAGAACGTAGCAAACCAAGCCAGTACCGCCATAGAGAATTCGCGGCTTTACGAGAACATTCAGGAAGTCTATCTCTCCACTATCGAAGTCTTGGCCACTGCAATAGATGCCAAAGACCCTTACACACAGGGACACTCAAGACGCGTAACGATTTATTCTGTTGCCATAGCTGAAGAACTCGGACTTCCCCAGAAGGAAATAGAAAACATCAGATATGCTGGCCTGTTACACGATGTCGGAAAAATTGGCATAGAAGACAGAATAATACGAAAACCTGGCAAACTTACTGATGAAGAATATGCGGTGATAAGAAAGCACCCCTCAATTGGCGCACGCATACTTAAACCCGTAGCCTTCTTGGCTGACAAAATTCCTGGCGTGCTACACCATCACGAATACTTTGACGGCAGAGGCTACCCAGACCACCTCAAAGGGCTGGAAATTCCTCTCGCTGG
>JGI24709J26583_10000952_pt1 | contig 24459 bp, 18 predicted proteins | sample BioPla2DNA1_FD_26583 | JGI IMG/M metagenome (IMG submission 26583) | reverse complement strand
GGTGGAGCAATTGAGAAAAATAAATTAATTGCATTAATGAATGAAACACCAGAAAATATTATGAATAAACTTAAGACTACAATATATTCTGACTTAATAATGGAAGGCTTTGAAGGGTATATTAAAACTAACTCAGCAAGCTTATTAGAAAAGTTAAGCGATAATTATATTATGGAATTAATGAAAAAATCTAAGCTGGTTACCTTTGGACCAGAAAAGATATTATCTTATATTTATGCTAAAGAAACAGAAATTAAAATTGTAAGAATTATAATGGTTGCCAAGCTAAATAATATTGCTGAAGAAGTAATAAGGGAAAGGCTGCGTGATATATATGGATAGAAAGATTGCGGTAGTAGGAGACAAGGATTCAATTTTGGCTTTTAAGGCTATCGGAGTGGATGTATTTCCAGTAATAGAAGCTGATGAAGCTAGAAGAGCAGTTGATAACTGTGCAAGGAACAACTACGCAGTAATTTTTGTAACAGAACAAATTGCAGAAAAAATAGAAGAAACAATTAGTCGTTACAACGATAAGATACTTCCAGCTGTAATATTAATTCCAAGTAATCAAGGTTCATTAAATATTGGACTTAAGAGAATTAGTGATAGTGTGGAAAAGGCTGTTGGCGTTAATATTTTATAGGAAGGTAGGTTAGAGAAGTTGAAGACCGGAAGAATAATTAAGGTTTCAGGTCCTTTAGTAGTTGCTGAAGGAATGGAAGATTCAAATATACACGACATGGTTAAGGTTGGAGAAGATGGTCTTATCGGAGAAATCATTGAAATGAGAGAAGATAGAGCATCTATCCAAGTTTATGAACAAACTACTGGTATAGGACCAGGGGACCCAGTTGTTTCAACTGGAGAGCCTTTAAGTATTGAATTAGGACCAGGACTTATTGAGTCAATGTTTGATGGAATACAAAGACCATTAGATGCTTTTGCAGAAAAAGCTGATTCACCTTTTTTAAAAAAGGGTATCTCTGTTAATTCATTAAACAGAGATAAACTTTGGACATTTGATCCTTTATTAGAAGTTGGAGCAGAAGTAGAAGCAGGAGATGTTATAGGTACAGTACAAGAAACTGCTGTAGTTCTACATAAAATAATGGTTCCTTATGGAATAAAGGGAACTATAAAAGAAATAAAATCAGGGGAATTTACTGTAACAGATACTGTCTGCATAGTAGAAACAGAAAATGGTGATAAGGAATTAACTTTAATGCAAAAATGGCCAGCTAGAAAAGGAAGACCAGTTGCAAGAAAGTTAAAGCCAGAGGGACCAATGGTTACTGGACAAAGAGTTATAGATACCTTCTTCCCAGTAGCAAAGGGTGGAGCAGCAGCAGTACCAGGACCTTTCGGAGCAGGTAAAACAGTTGTTCAACACCAAATAGCTAAATGGGGAGATACAGAAATAGTTGTTTACGTTGGCTGTGGTGAACGTGGTAACGAAATGACAGACGTTTTAAATGAGTTCCCAGAACTTAAAGACCCTAAAACTGGGGAAAGCTTAATGAAGAGAACAGTACTTATTGCTAATACATCAGATATGCCAGTTGCTGCGAGAGAAGCTTCAATTTATACTGGAATAACTATTGCTGAATACTTTAGAGATATGGGATACTCAGTTTCAATTATGGCAGACTCTACTTCAAGATGGGCAGAAGCCTTAAGAGAAATGTCAGGAAGACTTGAAGAAATGCCTGGTGATGAAGGATACCCAGCATATTTAGGTTCAAGATTAGCAGACTACTATGAAAGAGCAGGAAAGGTAATATGCCTTGGTAAAGAAGGTAGAGAAGGAACAATAACTGCAATAGGAGCTGTTTCACCTCCAGGAGGAGATATATCAGAGCCAGTATCTCAAGCAACTTTAAGAATAGTTAAGGTATTCTGGGGATTAGATGCACAACTTGCATATAGAAGACACTTCCCATCAATTAACTGGTTAAATTCCTATTCTTTATATGAAGAAACAGTTGATAACTGGATGAATAAGGAAGTAGCAGAAGATTGGTCAGCCTTAAGACAAGAAGCTATGACTTTACTTCAAGAAGAATCATCTCTTCAAGAAATAGTTAGCTTAGTTGGTATAGATGCCTTATCAGAAAAAGATAGATTAAAGTTAGAAGTAGCTAAATCAATAAGAGAAGACTATCTTCAACAAAATGCCTTCCATGAAGTAGATACTTATACTTCACTTAATAAGCAATATAAAATGCTAAAATTAATACTTTTATTTAGAAAAGAAGCAGAAAAAGCTTTAGAAGCTGGAGTATATATAAACGAAATTTTAGCTTTAGCAGAATTAAGAGATAAAATAGCAAGAAGTAAGTATGTTACAGAAGGCGAACTTGGTAAAATAGATAATATTGCAGAAGAACTTAGATCAACAATAGATGGATTAATCAACGAGAAGGGAGGGGTTCTAAATGCTTAAGGAGTATAAAACTGTTAGAGAAGTTGTGGGCCCTTTAATGATTGTTGAAGGTGTTGAAGGAGTTAAGTACGATGAATTGGTAGAAGTTGAACTTCAAAATGGTGAAAAAAGAAGAGGTAAGGTCCTTGAAGTAAATGGAAGCAAGGCAATGGTTCAATTATTTGAAGGATCAACTGGTATAAACTTAAAAGGAACAAAGGCAAAGTTCTTAGGAAGACCGCAAGATATAGGGGTTTCCATAGATATGCTTGGAAGAATATTTGATGGTATGGGAAATCCTATCGATAATGGCCCGAAAATAATAGCAGAAAAAAGATTAGATATTAATGGAGAACCAATAAATCCTGTATCTAGAAACTATCCATCAGAATTTATTCAAACAGGTATTTCAGCTATTGATGGTTTAAATACATTAGTTAGAGGTCAAAAACTGCCTGTATTCTCAGGTTCAGGACTTCCTCATGCTCAATTAGCTGCACAAATTGCAAGACAGGCAAATGTTTTAAATTCAGATGCTCAATTTGCTGTTGTATTTGCAGCTATAGGTATAACATTTGAAGAATCACAATTCTTTATTGATGAATTTACTAGAACTGGTGCTATAGATAACTCAGTATTATTTATGAATTTAGCATCAGACCCAGCAATAGAGAGAATTTCTACTCCTAGAATGGCTTTAACAACAGCTGAATATTTAGCTTTTGAAAAGGGCATGCACGTATTAGTTATAATGACAGATATAACAAATTATGCAGAAGCCTTAAGAGAGGTATCAGCTGCAAGAAAAGAAGTTCCAGGTAGAAGAGGATATCCAGGATATCTATATACTGACTTAGCTACTTTATATGAAAGAGCTGGTAGAATTAAGGGAAGAGAAGGCTCAATTACTCAAATTCCAATATTAACAATGCCAGAGGATGATAAAACTCACCCAATCCCAGACTTAACTGGATATATTACAGAAGGACAAATAATTCTTTCAAGAGATTTATATAAAAGAGGTATCATGCCTCCAATAGATGTATTACCATCTCTATCTAGATTAAAGGATAAGGGGATTGGAAAAGGCAAAACAAGAGAAGATCATGCAGATACAATGAATCAATTGTTCTCAGCTTATGCACAAGGTAAGCAAGCAAAAGAGTTATCAGCAATTTTAGGAGAATCAGCTTTATCAGATGTTGATAAGTTATATGCAAAGTTTGCTGAAGCCTTTGAAGAAGAATATGTAAATCAAGGATTTACTGCAAATAGAAGCGTAGAAGAAACTTTAGAACTAGGATGGAAGTTATTAAAAATACTTCCAAGAACAGAACTTAAGAGAATCAGAGATGAATATCTTGAAAAGTATATGCCAAAGGGAGCTGATGAATAATCATGGCTAGATTAAACGTCAATCCCAATAGAATGGAGTTGTCAGGATTAAAGAAGAGGCTGGCAACTGCAACAAGAGGTCATAAACTTTTAAAAGATAAACAGGATGAGCTGATGAGGCAGTTTATAAATCTTATAAAATATAATAATGAGTTAAGAAAGGAAGTAGAAGCAGAGCTTCAAGATTCCCTTCAAGACTTTGTTATGGCTAGAGCGGTAATGAGCTCAGAATTTTTAGAAGAAGCCGTAGCTTATCCAAAGGAAAGCATATCAGTTGAAATTGAAAAGAAGAACATAATGAGTGTTAATGTTCCGAAAATGACTTTCCATAGGCAGTTAGAGGATGAAGAAGGAAGTATATATCCTTATGGTTTTGCCAATACATCATCAGAGCTAGATGATTCAATTGCTAAACTATATAGCATATTACCAAAGCTTTTAGAGCTGGCAGAAGTAGAAAAGTCAACTCAGCTTATGTCAGATGAAATAGAAAAGACTAGAAGAAGGGTTAATGCCTTAGAATATATGACAATTCCTTCTTTAGAAGAAACAATTAGGTATATTAGAATGAAACTTGATGAAAATGAAAGATCAACCTTAACTAGATTAATGAAGGTTAAGGACTTAATTAAAGATAAGTAGTAAAAAGGGCTGAAGCAACAGCCCTTTTTGCTTATTTTATTATTATAATGCTCCTTGGTAATACATAAAAAGGATTTTGCTAAGGGAAGGATTTATATTATAATAAAAAAATAACAAAAGGAGGCTATTATATGAAAGAAAAACTAACTTTTAATCAAAATTTACTTGTAGGATCATTATTATTTGGATTATTTTTTGGGGCAGGTAACTTAATTTTTCCGGTTCAATTGGGGCAGATGGCTGGAAGCAATACTTTATCCGCAACAATAGGATTTTTAATAACAGGGGTAGGTTTACCTATGTTAGGAATTATAGCATCAGCAATATCCAAAAGTGAAAGTTTATATGATATGGCAAAGCCAGTTACTTCCTGGTATTCAACCTTTTTTACCTGTGCACTATATTTAACAATAGGACCTTTATTTGCAATTCCTCGTACAGCTACAGTAGCTTTTGAGGTTGGAATGCGTCCCTTTATATCAGAAAATTATTTAAAGCTAGGTTTATTAATATTTTCACTAATATTCTTTGCTTTTACCCTTTATTTTTCTCTAAGACCGGGAAGAATTTTAGATTGGATAGGAAAGTATCTTAATCCACTATTCTTAATATTACTATCAATATTATTAATAGTTACATTTGTTAATCCAATGGGAGAACCAGGCGCTTTTGCCCCTCAAGGAAATTACATAGCAAAACCATTATTTACAGGGATACTAGATGGATATAATACTATGGATGCTTTAGCTTCCTTAGCTTTTGCAATTGTTATAGTTTCTAATGTTAAAAAATTAGGAATAAAGAATTCTAATGCTATTGCTCTAGAAACTTGTAAGTCAGGACTTGTTGCTATTATAGGAATGGCTGTTATTTATTCATCATTAGCATATTTAGGAGTAACAAGTTTAGGCAGTGTTGATAGCGCTGATAACGGTGGAATTATTTTATCTATGGTTAGCAATCATTATTTTGCTATTATAGGTCAAGTGTTATTAGCGGGAATTGTAACAGCTGCTTGTTTAAAAACAGCAATAGGTTTAATAACTTCATGTTCTGAAATGTTTAGCAAATTATTCCCGAATTCAATTTCTTATAAAGGCTATGCAATTATATTTACCTTATTTTCATTTACAATTGCTAACTTTGGATTAAATAATATAATTCAGTTATCTATACCTGTACTTATGTTCCTTTATCCTTTAGCAATTACTTTAATATTATTAGGTCTGTTATATCCATTGATAGGCAAAGATAAATTTATTTATAGATGGACCACTGGATTTACTGTTATTGCAGCTATTTTTGATTTATTGCAAGCACTTCCAGAAAGCCTAAAGGGAAATACAATAGTAACAGAACTTATAGAATTTGCACATTTATACCTGCCAGCCTTCGATTATGGATTTGGATGGCTAATACNAGCACTTATAGGATTTATTATAGGATTATTAAGTAGTAGAATATTATCAAAAGGTAAAAAAGAATATGCCCTATAATTGATTGTAAAAAAGAAGATGTTTTGTAGGAAACTACAGAGCATCTTCTTGTTATTTTATCAAGTAAAAAAATTTACACATAAAAAGAAGGTGTTTGGGAAATCTAGGAGTATAAAAATATTCAATATTAAGTAACAACTTGTATAATGCAGCAACTTTATATATATAGACAAGTTGTTTACTCTATTGTTATAATATATAAGTGCGTTTTTACTTATAAAAATCAAAGGAGGAGTTTTATGGTATTTTACATATCATTAATAATTATTTCAGTATTTGTATTATGGGGAGTCATATCACCAGAAAATTTATCAGCAACTGCTGAATATTTATTAAGTTTTACTATTGATAAGTTTGGCTGGTTCTATCTTTTAACCACCTTCTTAATTCTTGGTTTTTCTGTATATTTAGCTTTTAGTAAATATGGAAATATAAGATTAGGAGCTGATAGTGACCGTCCCAAATATTCTAATATTACTTGGTTTAGTATGTTGTTTAGTGCCGGTATGGGAATAGGTCTTGTCTTTTGGGGAGTAGCAGAGCCTATTCAGCACTATCTTGATCCACCTTTAGGGTTAACAGGAGGAACTCCTGAAGCTGCACGTGCAGCTATGAGGTATTCCTTTTTACATTGGGGACTACATCCTTGGGCAATATATACAGTTATTGGCTTAAGCTTAGCATATTTCAATTTTAGGAAGGGATTCAATGGTTTAATAAGTAGCACTTTCTATCCCTTATTAAAAGAAAAAATTCATGGACCAATAGGAAAGATTATAGATATTCTAGCTATCATAGCTACAGCTTTTGGAGTTGCCACCTCTTTAGGACTTGGGGCTCTTCAAATTAATGGAGGACTTAATGAAGTTTTTGGTATTTCTAATAAATTAGGAACACAAATAATTATAATTGCTATAGTTACAGTTTTATTTTTAATTTCTGCAACAACTGGTGTTGATAAAGGAATTAAAATTTTAAGTAATCTAAATGTTGGAGTAGCAGGAGGGCTACTTTTATTTGTGCTGTTTTTAGGCCCTACATCCTTTATATTTGATACCCTTGTAACAACGTTAGGAGATTATGGCCAAAATATAATTAATATGAGTTTAAGACTTACTCCATTTACAAAAGGTACATGGGTAGGGGATTGGACTTTATTCTATTGGGCGTGGTGGATTGCTTGGGCACCATTTGTTGGTACTTTTATTGCTAGAGTATCAAAGGGAAGAACAATAAAGGAGTTTGTTCTAGGTGTATTATTAATTCCAAGCTTCTTTAGTTTTGTTTGGTTCGCTACATTCGGAGGAACTGCACTTAACATGGAGATGTTTAAGGGAATAGAAATAGCTAAAGCAGTTGAGCAAGATTTAACTTCGGCATTATTTGTTACCTTAAGAAACCTTCCTTTAGGTATAATTGTTTCCTTAATTGCAACAATTCTTATTGTAACTTTCTTTATAACATCTGCAGATTCAGCTACTTTTGTTTTAGGAATGATGTCTTCCAAAGGAGATAATAATCCCAAGAATAAAGTGAAGTTTATATGGGGAATTTTACAATCAGCTATTGCAATAATATTGCTTTTAAGTGGAGGACTAAAAGGATTAGAGACAATGTCAATTTTGGCAGCACTACCTTTTGCATTTATTCTTTTAATAATGTGTGTTTCCTTCCATAAAGCTCTCAAAGATGAGGTAGATGATGACAATAAAGAAAAGCAGTCAGAAACAGCTATAACAAAAGATTAGAAATTTTACTTGGAAATTAAGATTTTTTTAAGAAATCCTTCATTGGGTTTTAAGTTCCATAACTCATAATTAATATATAAAGTAAAAGCAAACTAAAATACTAGTTGAATTTATACCCAAAAGGGGGTACAATGTCTAAGGTATTATAGTAACTTAGATATCGTATAATATAAATATGGGGGACTAATTATGGGAAAATATAATTTATATATTGTTTTAACAAGAACCAATACTGTAATATCTAATCTTATTCATATAGTAACAAATGATCAATATACTCATGCAGCTATATCTTTAGATAAAGAACTTAATAATATGTATAGTTTCGCAAGAAGAAATACTTATAATCCTTTTGTAGGAAGATTTAGAAGAGAAGATATTAATGAAGGAGTATATAAGTTTAATGAAAACTTACCNGGTACAATAATAGANCTTGANGTATCAAAAGAGCAGTATGAAAAGGCAAAAACATTATTAGAAGGTTTTATTAATAATAGCGATCTATATAAGTATAATTACAGGGGATTAATTTATAATTTATTGAACAAGCCTGTGACTACTGAAAATAGATTCTTATGTTCAGAATTTGTATATTATATTTTAAATGAAAGTGGAATTATAGATTTTAATATATCAAGAAATTTAGTTAAACCTCAAGATTTCTTAAAGGTTGATGGAAAGATTGTTTACCAAGGAAATCTTAGGGAAATAAGACCATCAAATAATAGATTAAGCATTAAAGATATAATAAGAAGCGGTATAAAAGTAATATATGAGCATGTATAATAGTTCTATTCCTTTATTGGAATAGAACTTTTTGTATTTCAGTAAACGTTGTCTTAGGAGAGACCTTTTTGTATAATAATAATAAGAGAGGTGATAAATATGGAAAATAACTTTATTGTAAGAACTATTAAAAAAAGAAAAAACATAGCTTTAATTGCTCATGATGGTAAAAAGGAAGAAATAATACAATGGTGTTTAAGAAATAGAGACATTCTTAAGAAGCATGATCTTTGTGGAACAGGAACAACAGCAAGAATGATATCTGATAGAACAAATTTAAAAGTAAAAGGTTATAATAGCGGGCCCCTAGGTGGGGATCAACAAGTGGGAGCAAAAATAGTTGAAGGAGAAATTGATTTTGTAGTATTCTTTTCAGATCCCTTATCAGCACAGCCTCATGACCCAGATGTAAAGGCTCTTTTAAGAATAGTACAGGTTTATGATATTCCAATAGCAAATAATACAGCTACTGCAGACTTTATTATTAATTCTAAATATATGGATGAAGAATATGAACATAATGTTATAGATTTTAATAAGAATATAAGAGACAGAGCAAAGACGCTGTAGAGATACAGCACAATTCAAAATTCAAAATGTAAAATGCTAGAAGGATTTTCAGGTGGGCTGAGAATCTTAAATTTAAATCATATTTTAATCATTAAGTTAGCAATATATCAATTAAAAAAACTCTTTACTATAGCTATGTAAACTGATAGTAAGGGGTTTTTTTATCGAAAATAATATTTATTTAAATAATAGAATATTAAGAAATTGTTAAGGTGTTATTTAGCAAAATAAGTTATACTATTAATATAAAATAGAAGAATATGTAATATGAGGGAGGAATAATAGTGGGGAAAGTAACTAGGAAAAGTATATTAACTACTTTTTTATTTATATTAACTTTGCTATTTTTTAATGTAAATTTGGTTAAAGCTGATGTAAATGAGGAAGGTTATGAAATAAAAGTAAGTCACGGAATAGAGGGAAAGTTTAAGGCTAATAAATATATTCCTATTGAAGTTGAAGTTACAAGTATGCAGGAAGATTTTACTGGGGAAGTAGAAATTAGAACCGATACAAATGAAGTTGGTAAATATGATGCCTATATTAAGTCCATATCAGTAAATAAGGGGAAAAGTGAAAAGGTAATAATACCTATAATTGTTCCTGAAAATTCTGCTAGGATAGAAGTTAATTTAAATAGGGGCAAGGATACTATTTTAACAAAAAGTAAACTTGTTTCAAAGGGAAGAATTAATGAAAATAATTTTTTCCTTGGAACCTTAAGTGAAGATAGAAGTGCCTTAGGGTATATAAACAATGTTTTATATCAAGAAAATATGAAAACATATGGCTTCACTACTGTAATTGAAAATGTAACTTTAGATGAAAATATTATTTTAGATAATAAGTTAAATATAGACGGATTAGATGTTATACTGATAAATAACTATAATTTAGGAAATTTCAAAAAAGAGCATTATGATGCATTAAATAGCTGGGTAAGCAGTGGTGGAACATTAGTAATTTCTGCTGGTGCAAATGAAGGAAAGACAATTAAAAATATTAATAAAGAATTTTTAAATGTAACTTCTAGTGGATATAAAGAAGCAAATATTGATCTTTTAGGAGAAAACATAAATCTTATTAATTCAACCTTAGAAATAAAAGAGGGAGAAGTTATAATTGAATCTAATAATATTCCGTTAGCATATTCTGTTAAAAGGGGTAAAGGAGAAATAATAATAACTTCCTTCGATTTAGGCTTAGAACCTTTTATATCATCATCAAAGGCAAGTGAATTTATTAAGGTTATACTTAAAAATACAGAAAAAAGGTTAGTAGCATATCAAAATGGAAAAATGATGCCTATTTATTATGGAGCAAATAATATTACTAATAGTGTTCCAGTTGAAAAAATAGTAAGTTTTGAAACAATAGTTGGAATAGTTGCTATATATGCAGTTATTGTAGGCTTTTTATTATATTATATTCTTAAAAAGCTTAATAAAAGGGATCTTACTTGGATTTTTGTTCCCGCTATTTCTATTATATTTACAATAATTATCTTCTTTGTAGGTTCTTCAACTAGAGTTAAAGACGTTATATTAAATCAAAATAATATAGTAGATATAAATAAGGACGGAACAGCATCAGTAGTAGGATACCTGGGAATAGGTACTAAGTATAGAAATAGTTTAAACATAAATAATCCATTAAATCTTTCTCTTTCTCCTTTAAACACTGAACACTACTATTTTCCAGAGGAAGAAAGTAAAAGCAAAATTTTAAGGTTAAAAACAGTTTATGAAGGAAATAATAAAAAGTTTTCATTAGAAAATAATAGTGCCTTAGATATGAAATCATTTAAAATTATTGGTAATAATCAAGTGTTTAATAAAATAGAAAATAATCTTTATGTAGATGGTAATAAATTAAGCGGAACAATAAAAAACACCCTTGGTTATGATATAAGAAACTTAATATTTGTCTCTAATAGTAGTATTTGGGAACTTGGAAGCCTTAAAAAAGATGAAGAAAAAACTATTGAAAATCAAAGTGTAACAGTTTCATATGGTTTGCAAGGCTACGGAGGAAGTTTAGCTCAAAAATATTATGACACCAGATTTACTTCAAATGGTGATGTAAGTGGAGAAGAATACAAGAATATATTAAGAAATGCTACATTATTTGATCTTGCTTCCCAAGAATTAAATAACAGCAACTATAAACTTATAGGAATTACAGATATGCCAATAGACTATGAATTAAATTTTGATAATAAATCCCTTTCTAAATATGATAGTACTGTAATTGCACAAGATGTAGAATTAACCTTAGTTGAAAAGGATGGAATTGTATCTTATCCAGAAGGATATTTTAAGGGCATAGTAGACTCCTATAGCTCAACTGTGTACTATCAAAATCATAACAATTCTTTCTATGGCAATGGTGAGGTTTTTATGAATTATGAAATTGATAGAAACCTTGAAGTTACAGAAATAGGACTAAGGAATGTTCAGCTTTATGATTATATGCAAAGTACTTTAGATTCCTATATTTATAATTATAAGACTGGAGAATATGAAAAGCTTGCAATAGGTACAAAATTAGTAATTCTTAATAACTTAAAGGATTATTTAGAGGGAAATATTTTAAAGGTAAAAATAGTAGTAAATGATAGTAAAGGGGAAACAGGAGTCCCAATAATCACTGTAAAGGGGAGGGATAAATAATGTTAGTGATAAAGAAACTTGAAAAATCCTATGGAAAATTTAAAGCCTTAAAGGGAGTAGACTTAGAAATAGAAAAGGGAGAAATATTTGGTTTTATTGGGCCAAATGGAGCAGGGAAATCTACTACCATGAAAATAGTGTCAGGCCTTTTATCCCCAGACAGTGGAGAGGTTTATGTTGATGGAATAGATGCTATAAAAGAAAATAAGCTTCTTAAAGAAAAAATAGGATATATGCCAGACTTTTTTGGAGTATATGATAATTTAATGGCAATAGAATATCTGGAATTTTATGCTTCCATATATGGAATAGTTGGAGAAGAAGCAAGAAAGTTATCAATGGACTTATTAGAACTTGTAAATCTTTCAGATAAGTACGATGCAAATGTAAATGGACTATCTAGAGGTATGAAGCAAAGATTATGTTTAGCAAGATGTTTAGTTCATAATCCAGAATTATTAATTTTAGATGAGCCAGCTTCTGGAATGGATCCAAAGTCAAGGTTTGAAATGAAAGGTATATTAAAGAATCTAAAGTCCATGGGAAAAACCATTATAATATCTTCTCATATTTTATCTGAACTAGGTGAAATATGCTCAAAGGTAGGAATAATTCAAAATGGAAAGATGGTTTGTCAAGGAACTGTTGATGAGGTAACCTTATTTGCAACAGGTTCTGCTCCANTTACTATAACTGTTATTGATGAAGTTGATAGGGCTATAAAAATAATAAAAGAAGCTCCAACTGTAAGNAATGTNTCAGCAGATGAAAATAGGATAACAGCAAGCATTATAGGGGGAGATATTGAAGCTAANAATTTATTAAAGTCCTTAGTAATTCAAGATATACCTGTAATAAGCTTTACAAAGGCTGCTGGAAATTTAGAGGATGTATTTATACAAATAACAGAAGGAAACAGTGAAGGAGGAGAGGAATAATGAGGATAAATCCAGTTTTAAGAAATGAGGCAAAGATTGCCGTTAGAAATAAAAGNTTTACCTTAACATTGTTTTTCTATATTGTAGTAGTTTCTGTTGGAGTAGCCCTATATTATAAAAGTTTTACNAGNGATATATATGTAAATGGGTTACAAATGCAGTCCACTACAACTTTATATGTTTTAATGGCTATAGTTCAGGCTATATTTTTAATATTTATGGTGCCATCATTAACATCAAGTGCAATATCTTCAGAAAGGGAAAAACAAACCTTAGATATATTATTATCAACAAAATTAACTCCATTACAAATTATAATAGGAAAGCTATTTGCTTCCTCCCTTAAGGTGGTAATGTTAATTATCTGCACTATTCCTCTTTATGGAATATGTTCATTAATTGGAGGAGTAAGTATAGTAAATATATTAGAACTTGCTGGCTTTTTTATTGTTAATACAATATTTGTAGGGTCTATAGGAATGCTTATTTCAACTAATGCAAAAACCTCAAAGGTTTCAACTACAATAACATATTTTCTAGTATTATTTATTTATGTTGGAATTCTTATAATTGCCTTTTTCTTATTTATGTTTTCAATGAGAAACAATTATATGAATCCAGATCTTAAGGTGAATCCAATTATATATTTAAGCCCAGTAACAGGTTTTATTAGTTTATTATCAAACCAATTAGGAGGAAGGGAAGCAATGTATTACTTTTTCCCTAACTTTGGTATAGGGGAAAATACAGTATATATTTCAATTGGAGTTCAATTAGTGCTTTCAGTTATATTTTTATATATTGCTTCAGTTAAGTTAAATCCTTTAAAAAAAGAAAGACGTAAAAGAAGAAAGAAATTAAAGGAGTAAAGAAATGAATTCTTTAAATAAAGAAATTTTAACCTTTATAAAAAGAGCATCTAAAAGAATTAAAACAGAATTTATATTAAATTTTGGAATAGTAGGTATTAAATATCTACTATCCTTAATTTTAAGTATACTAATTTTTTCATTATTTATTGTTTTTCCTGCTGTCTACAAAGTAAGTTATTTAATCTTAGCTTTTGGTTTAATAGCAATATTAATTCTTGGATCTTATCTAAGTCCAAATAATAAAAAAGTTGCTTTAATTGTAGATTCAAAGGGGCTAAAGGAAAGACTTACAACATCCTTAGAACTTATTAATGAAGAAGATAATATTTCCATAGCTCAAAAAGAAGATACAGTGAAGCATATTAAAAATTTTAATTTAAAGGAAAAACTTAAAATTAAGATTGATAAGAAACAGCTTTTTGTAGTTTTAGGAATGGTTTGTCTTTGCTTATTAACAACAACTATAAAAACTGAGGCCTCTAATCAGGCAGATTTAATAAGAAAATTCCATAAAACTCAGGAAGAGTTTGTTAAAAAGGTAGAAGAAGAAAAAAAGAATATTGAAAAGCTTGAAGNATTAAGTCAAGAAGAAAAAGAAGAAGTTAAAAAAATATTAGAAGATGCTAAGAAGGAAATTAAAGAAAGTATAGATAAAAAAGAATTAGATAAAGTTCTAGAAAGAATGGAATTAAAGCTTAAAGAAGCAGAAAAAAATAATAAAAATGAAAAAGGCAAGGAAGCCATTAAAAATTCAAGAAAAAACTTACTAGAGGAATATAATAAGGAAAAGCAAGAAGCAGCAAGAAAGGATATAAGTAAACTCACAAATGAGCTTATTAAAAATAAAGCAGTGAAGGAGTTATCAGAGGCAATCTTATCAGAAGATAAGGAAAAGTTAGAAAAGGCTCTTGCAAATTTAAAATCCTCTATGGAAGATATGAGCAGCAGTGAATTAAATTCACTATCCAAAGCCCTTGCTAAGGCTGCCAATTCAGTAGAAAATGAAGATTTAAAAAATTCCCTTGAAGAAGCATCAAAATCAGTTTTAGATGGTGAACTTGATGAAAGTGACTTAAAAGAAGCTATTGAAAATGCTCAAAAAGATGCTAAAGGAAGCAGCAGTGAGAATGAAGGGGAAGAAGGCCAAGGCGAAGGAAATGAAGGTGAAGGTCAAGGCGAAGGAAATGGTGAAGGTGAAGGTCAGGGCGAAGGCCAAGGAGATGGAAATGGTGAAGGCGAAGGAAATGGTAATGGAAGTGGCCAAGGCCAAGGATCAGGCCAGGGTCAAGGTTCTGGAGGAGGCCAGGGCTGGAACATGGGAAGCTCTGAAGGAACTGAAAATGATATAGATAATAAATCAGGAGAAGAGGTTTTTATACCAGGAAGAAAGGTTGGAAATGATGAAAACTTAACTGGAGATAAAAATCAAAATGGAAATTCTCAAACTGTTGAAAGTGAAAATGGCTTTAACTTAGATGGAAGTAAAGTAAATTACGAAAAAGTAATTGGAGATTATACAAACAGTGCTTTAGAAGGAACAAATAATAGTAACCTTCCAGAAAGCTTAAAGGATATAATAAAAAATTATTTTGAAGGGTTAAATTAGAAGGTGAAATATATGGAGATAAATGAAAAGGACATATTAGAAGTTTCAGAAAGAATAAGATTATGTGAAAAGGAAATAGCTAAGGGCATAATTGGGCAAAAAGAAATAATTAGAAATGTTTTAATTGCAATTTTTTCCGATGGCAATGTTTTGCTTGAAGGTATGCCGGGAATGGGGAAAACACAATTAGTAAAAACCATAGCAAAGGTTCTAAACTTAAAGTTTTCAAGAATACAGTTTACACCAGATTTAATGCCAGCAGACGTAGTTGGTACAAATATAATTGTAAAAGAAGGAGATAATACTGTTTTTAAGTTTGAAAGGGGACCAGTTTTTACAAACCTACTTTTAGCTGATGAAATAAATAGGGCAACTCCTAAAACTCAATCAGCCTTACTTGAAGCCATGGGAGAAAAAACAGTAACAGTAGGTAAAATAACTTACGAAATGGATAAACCCTTTATGGTTTTAGCAACTCAAAACCCTATAGAGCAGGAGGGGACTTATCCCCTTCCAGAAGCTCAACTAGACAGATTTTTATTTAAGCTTTATGTAGAGTTCCCAAACTTAGAAGAGCTTAAAGCAATTATGAATTTAACTTTAACTAATGATGCTCCAGCTATAGAAAAGGTTATAGAAGGAGAAGAAATATTAAAAATAAGAAATATAATAAGGGAAGTTAAAATAGCAGATTCAGTGCAGGAATATGCCTTAAAACTTATTTTAGCAACTCATCCAGAGTTAGAAGACAGTCCAGAGATAGTTAAAAAATATGTGGAAGCGGGGGCAAGTCCAAGAGCAGCTCAGGGAATAATTGCTGCATCAAAGGTAAGGGCTGTTATGGAAGGAAGATTAAATGTAGCCTTTGAAGATATACAAGATCTTGCAAAACCAATATTAAGACATAGACTTATATTAAACTTTGATTCTATAAGCGAAAACCTAAGGGCAGAAGACATTATAGATAAAGTCATAGAAGAGCTAAAGGTTGTGTAATTATGGCTGAAAAAATATTTAATGAAGATTTCTTTTCCAAACTAAACCAAATAAATTTAAGTATTAATTTAAAGTTGTCTTCAGGAACCCAAGGAGGCAGAAAGTCAAAGGCTAAGGGAGTTTCTGTAGAGTTTTCAGATTATAGGGAATATATGCCTGGAGATGACTTTAGAAGGATAGACTGGAATGCTTATGGAAGATTTGATAAGTTCTTTATTAAAGTCTTTATGGAGGAGCGAGAAGGAATATTCAACTTTTTCCTAGATAAAAGCAAATCCATGGACTATGGTAAAGAAAACAAGAAAAATATGGCCCTAAAAATTGTAGCAGCTTTAAGCTATGTAGCCTTAAACAATTTAGACAGGGTAAATATTAATCTTATGGATAGCGGAAATATACAAGTTTTAAAAGAAGGTTCCGGCAGTAGGGCCTTTCAAAGGATAATAAAAGATTTAGAAAATATAAGCTTTGGTGGAAGAACTAGCTTAACTGAAAGCATAAAGAAAAGACCAATAAAAAATAGGGGAGTGTCTATTGTAGTATCGGATTTTTTAGATAACTTAGGCTTAAAGGACTTAGAAGAAGCTTTGAAATACCTAGCCTATAAAAAGCAGGAAATAATTTTAATACAAGTTTTAGCCCAAGAAGAAATAAATCCAGAACTTAATGGTGAGATAACCTTTATAGATTCTGAAACAAAAGAAAATATAAAAATGAGTTTAACACCTAACTTAATTAGGGAATACGAAAAAACACTTTCCTCTTATAAAAAATCTATAGAAAATTTAGCAAAAAAATATAAGGGAAAGTTTATTAGTGTAAATTCATCTATGGAAATTGAAGAAGTTATATTAGGTGAACTTTCAAAGAAAAGAGTATTGTATTAGGAGGGAGTATATGGGATTTACAGCTTTATGGCCCTTATTTTTATTAATAACAATTCCTCTTTTAATACTGCTTTATATATTAAAAAGAAAGTATAGGGAAGAGGTAATTTCATCAACCCTTCTATGGAGTGAGGTTTATAAAAATACCAGGGCAAATACACCTTGGGAAAAATTTAGAAAAAATATTATGCTGCTATTGCAAATACTAATATTTTTAGCTTTAATTTTATCCTTAATGAAACCCTTTTTAAACTTTGGCGGAAAGAGCTATAAAAACCTTATTATAGTTATTGATAATACTGCCAGTATGAATATTCAATATGGTAATAGTACAAGGTTAGAAGAGGCAAAAAGATTATCTAAGGAATTAATAAATTCTACTAAGGAAGAAACTAATACCTTTATAATAACCTTTGATAATAGTCCAAAACTTCTTCAAAAGGAAGAAACTAATAAAGAAAAAATTACAAAGGCTATAGAAAGTATAGAAAAAACTTATTATCAAGGGAATATAAGTGACTCTATAAACTTTATAAAGGCAATAGGGCAAAGCATAGAAGAAGACTATGAAGTTATTTTATTTAGTGATAAGGAAATATCCTTAGGAGATTTAAATGGTACAGTAGTATCTTTAGGAAATACCGGTTTAAATGGATCTATAGATAATATTTCCCATAAATTTTTAGAAGATAAGATAAAGGTAATAGCTACAGTAACTAATAGAGGAAGTGAAGTTTATGAAGGTGATTTTTCCTTATATGATGGTGATAAGCTTATAGCCGTTGAAGCTTTAAACTTAAATGTAGGAGATAATAAAACCCTAACCTTTGATATTCCTTCAATAGATAATGAAGTTTTAAGGGGAGAACTTTCAAGACATGATTTATTAGCAGAAGATAATNTTTATTATCATGTCCTAGGAAATAAAAAAGTAAATAAAATTTTATTAGTAACAGANCAAAACTTATTTTTAGAAAGGGCTCTTAATAACATTAGAAATTCAGAAGTTTATAAAACTAATAGTTTATCAAATTTAAGCAGGGGCGATACTTATGATCTATATGTATTTGATAATGTAACTCCTAGTACAATGCCTTCTAGTGGAAGTATCCTATTTATTAATCCAAGCTCCAATGAATATTTTAAAGTTCTAGAAGGGGGCCAAGGAAGTGAGGCAAAGGCTGTAGAAGGGGAAGTATCTAATTATTTAGATTCATTAACCTTTACTTTAGCAAAATATAATGAAATTGATGTGCCTTATTATGGAAGAAGTTTCATAGATGTAGATGAAGCCACTGTTGGATTTAAAGGAACGATAAATAATAGAAATATTGCAGCCTTATCCTTTGATCTTCATAATAGTGATTTCGTATTAAAAAAGGAATTCCCAATTTTAATTTATGAACTTGGAGAAAACTTAATTTCCAATGGAATGACAGGAAAGAGCAACTATAAATATGGAGAAAAAATAATAGCTAATGGAAACAATTTAGACAGTGTTATGACTATTACCTCTCCAAATAAAGAAAGTTTTGAAATAAATTCTGGAGAAGAAGTAAAAGGTAATATACAACTTGGTGTTTATAAATTAGAAACTGAGAATGAAAAAGAATTATTTTCAGTAAATTATCCATCTGAAGGCGAAAGTGATACTAGTAAAGGAAGTATTGGAGAAATTAAAAATGCAACTAAGGAAATTAACTTANAAAGAGGATTNNACTTAAGTCCAATATTTATACTANTGGCAATTTTAATAGTAGCTCTAGAGTGGACTATGTATAAGAAAGGTAATTAGGAGGCAAAAGAATGAAGATAGAAATAGGAAACTTATACTTTTTAATATTGATTCCCCTTGTTTTTGCCTTTATTTACTACAGTTATAAAAAATATAAACCTTTTTCAAAAAATGAGTTAAAAATTTTTATTAGCAGAATTATTATTTTTACCCTATTAATCCTAGCCTTTGGAGAAATAACCCTAAGTATAAAGGGAAGAAATATATCTACGGTATTTTTACTTGATCTTTCTGAAAGTGCAGAAGAATTTGAAGAGGCAGGAAAGGATTTTATTTCCCGGGCAATAGAAAATATACCAAGGGGGAATAAATCAGCTGTTATAGTATTTGGAGATAATTCAAAACTAGATAAGGGCTTAAATAGAAAAAAGATATATGACACTTTAGGGGAAAGGCCAGTAGTTACGGCTACAAATATAGAAGCTGCCATAGAAAATGCCCTAGCTATTTTTGAAAAGGGAAGCGCAAAAAGGCTAGTCTTATTAACGGATGGAGAAGAAAATAAAGGTGATATATTAAAATCCATTCCTATTATAAATCAGGAAAATATAGATTTTAAGGTTTATAAAATTTCTGAAAAGAAGGGTGATGAAGTTTATGTAGATAGCATAACTGTTCCAGATAATATATCTGTAGGCGAAGAATTTTCAGTTTCCATAGATATAAAATCAAATTATGCTACAGATGCAAAATTAACCTTATTTTCAGGAAGAAACAAGGTTGGAGAGCAAAATGTAAAAATACAAAAGGGTTCAAATTCCTTTGTTTTTAAAGATAGGCAGAATTCAGGAGGTTTTAAAAGTTATAGGGTATTAATAGAAGCAGACAATGATGAAATAAAGGTTAATAATGAAGGAACAACCTTTACAAATGTAAGTGATAAGCCTTATGTTCTTTTGATCAATGGAATAAATGGAGATTCACAGGCCTTAGAGGAAATACTAACAAGGTCTGGAGCCAATGTTAAGAAAATTGGACCAGGTTCAGCTCCATCAACCCTAAATGAGTTTTTAGAATATAAAACAGTAATCTTAAACAATGTTCATATAGATGATTTAGCAAAAGGTTTTGTAGATAATATAGAAACTTATGTTAAAGATTATGGAGGGGGACTAGTAACCTTTGGGGGAGAAGATGCCTATGCCCTTGGAGGATATAAAGATACTAATATAGAAAAAGTCCTTCCAGTTTATATGGATAAAAGGGGAAAAAATGAAGTGCCTTCTATAAGCATAAACTTGATTATAGATAAATCAGGAAGTATGTCTGCCGAAGGTGGAGGAGTAAGTAAGCTTACCCTGGCAAAGGAGGCGGCAGTTAAAGCCCTAGAAAATTTAAGGGAAATAGATGAAATTTCAGTAATTGCCTTTGATGATACTTATGATCTAGTAGTTCCTCTTCAAAAGCTTACCAATAGGGAAGAAGTTGAAGGTCTTATTTCAGGCATCCAAATAAGGGGAGGAACTTCAATTTATCCAGCTTTAGAAGAAGGGTATAATATTCAAAGTCAAAGTTCTGCCAAGATAAAACACACAATATTATTAACAGACGGGCAAGATGGCTATAGCTTAGATAATTATCATGATTTATTAAATAAGTTCAATAGTAATAATATTACCTTATCAACGGTAGCAGTTGGAGAAGGAGCAAATGCAGAACTTCTAAATAGCTTATCTTCAATTGGAAAAGGAAGAAGCTATTATACAGATATTTATACTGACATTCCAAGAATATTTGCAAAGGAAGTTTTATTATCAGCTGGAACTTATATAATAAATGAAGAATTTACTCCTAAAATGCTAAGTGCCCATGAAATATTATCAGGAGTTAAAACTTCAGAGGGAATACCAAGTCTGCTTGGCTATATAGGAACTTCCATCAAAGAAAATGCTGTGGAAATTTTAAGTTCTAACCATGGTGAGCCAATTTTAGCTGCTATGGAACATGGTATAGGAAGAACAGTAAGCTTTACTTCCGATATAAACGGACAATGGAGCAGAAATTATTTAACTTGGGAATATGGTCCTCAGCTTATAAAAAATATGGTTTATTATACAATTCCTAAATATGATGGGGAAGGTACCTTAAATATATTCCAAGAAGGNAATAATGCTGTAGTAGAATTTTATAATGATAATATAGATAAAGAAGGAAGAGTTACAGGAGTTTATAATGGTGAAAATGGAGAAGAGGGAGAATTTGAATTAACCCAAGTTGAACCAGGAAAATACTCTGCAGAAATACCTTTAGAGTCCTTAGGTTTTTATAACTTCAATATAAGGGAAGAGCTTAATGGAGAAGTAACAAGCAATTATAAAGGCGGCTTTGCAATGCAGTATTCAGATGAATATAAGTTTAACTTAAGTGGAGATAAATTAGATGCAGTAGTAAAAGATACAAATGGATCCTTTATAAAATCACCAGAAGAAGTCTTTACAGGAAAGTTAGAAAAACATTATAAGAATATAAACTTAACAACTCCATTATTATTAATAGCCCTATTCTTATTTATGTTAGATATAGTTTATAGAAGACTAAACTTAGATATTGGAATATTATTTAAAAAGCTTAAAGAGAAAAAAGAGCAAAATAAAGAACTTAAAATAAAAGAAAATAAAAAGGCAAAAGAAAAGGTTAAATTAGAAAATAGAAAAGAAAAATCAGAAAAGAAAAATGAAACTAAAAAGGAAAACTCTCTTAAGGATAAGGTTCTTGTAACAGAAGAAGTTAAAGAAAAAGACAGTAAAAAGGTAAAAGAAGAAAAGAAGGCTGTTAAGAGGAAAAAGACAAAGAAAAAATCAACGCCTGAGAAAAATGCTTTAAACACTGATATGCTGCTTAAGAAGAAAAATGAGAGAAATAAAATCTAAATTCAGTTTTCAGTTTTCAAGTTTCAGATTTCAGTTATAGTAGAAAAGCTTGAGGTTTTAGGACTTCAAGCTTTTTTACAATATAAACATCAACAGGATTAGCCAATAAGCAACATAGATATTTTTCTTTACTAAAAGATATACAGTTCCGAACAGAAAACCAAGTAAGCACCCGTATAATCCCACTAATAAGTTTCCCTGGGTAAATGCATGAAATAGCCCCCATGTTAGACCAATGAAAATAGCTCCCCAAGGAATTTTATTATTAAACCATAGTTCTCCAGCTTTTTGAGCAAATACTATGGTAAGTGTTACAAGTAAAATTNCAAAAAAGTAATAAATATGTTGAAAAATAAATTTNAACCAACCAAAATGTTGAAATTCCATTAAGACTTTAAATCCATTAAACATAAGAAACTTTATAATAAGAAAAATTATAAATATGGTAGTGGTAATATAGATNTAATTTAGTTAAATATGAGTTTAGGAATTTGGCAGGAAATATATTTACGCTAGTATTTGGAGTTATTTTTCCAATACTGATGTCCATTTTTTTAGGAAATATAGTTGNTTCAAAAGCTNCAGAGGAATTTAGAGAACTTATAATGACTAATGTTTTTATAAGCAATAGCTTAATGATTCCCCTAGCTACTGTATTTGTATCCTATTCAGCAACATTTTCACAAGAACTTGAAAAGAGNATTCCTCTTCGTTTTAGATTATTTGGATATAGAGAAAAAGATCTAATTATATCCAAGATAATAGCCTATTCAATTTTTATGACAATGGCTTTAACTGTTTATGTAATNGCATCTTTTCTAGCATTAAAAATACAAGTGCCTTCCTTAAGTTCAGCATTGATTTTAATAGGCTCTTTATATCTTCTTGCTATAATATTTTTTGTATTGGCCCATGGAATCTCCTTATTTTTTAAGAAGTTTGGTCCAACCTATGCTACAACAATGATCCTTTACTTTGGAATAATGATACTAAGTGGAATGTTTGGAGTACAAGCAAAAGATTTCCCAGAACCATTAATGAAAGTAGCTTATTTACTTCCAACAACTTATATATGCGGTGATTTTATTGACTTTTGGCAAAAGGGAAGTTATAATTTTATGCCATATATACAATCCTTAGTACTGCTTACTGCAGTAGCATTAATAGTTTTATTCTTAGCAATAAATTATGATTCAAGATACAAGCACCAGAATTAATGTAGAATGTACAATGATTGTACATTAAAAAGTGATAAATAAAAAGGCTACGATAAATGGGATATGCTTATGGAACATATCCCATTTATCTTCGCAACTTAATAGAATATTACTTGAAACTTGAAATCTGATAACTGAATTTCGCTCCACACTCCAAACTTCACACTGCCGAAGCTGAAACCTGAAACCTGAAAACTGAAAACTGATTTCTACTCCATACTGAATCAAGCATTTTCAATTATTTTAAAGAATAAATCTTCCATACTTGACTCATTATATTTTTCTCTTAAGTATTTCTTACTTCCTGACTCTACTATTCTGCCTTCCTTCATTAATATCATAGTATCACTAACTTCTTCCATTGAAGCTAAAATATGAGTACTAACTAATATTGTTTTTCCAAGGGACTTTATTTTGCCTAGTATTTCTCTAAATTCCTTTATTCCATTTGGATCTAAGCCCACAAAAGGCTCATCAATCAAGATTATATCTGGATCGTGAATTAGGGCCATTATAATTGAGACCTTTTGTTTCATACCTTTAGATAAATCCTTAGCAAGGGAATTTTTTCTATCAGATAAGTTGAAAATATTCATTAATTCTTCAGCTTTGCTTGTCCAATTTTTGATTTTATAGGCCAATGCTATAAATTTAAAGTGTTCCCATACTGTTAGTAAATTATATAAGTCAGGAGTTTCAGGAATATAGGCTAGGGTTTCCCTTACAGTTCTATCTTTAGTTGATTTTCCATCTATTAAAATATCTCCTGAATCCTTTCTCAGTAGGGAAAGGATACATTTTAAGGTTGTTGTTTTACCAGCACCATTAGGACCGCATAGTATAGCTATTTCTCCAGTATTTAATTTAAAGGATATATTATCAATTGCTTTATTTTTCTTAAATGATTTAGATAAGTTTTTGACTTCTAACATAATGTCCTCCTATTAATTATCAATATTCTATAAGATCAAATAATTTATTACATAATAACACTTGTAAGCTTATATAAATTCCTATAATAATACTTAATACTCCAAAAGCTAAATAAGGATTATTACTTATTACATAGGCAGCTGTGGTGGCGGAAACTGGAATCATTATAACTATCATTAATATAAAAGTTGAAAGGAATCCAAACCCAACTTCACTATCCTTTGGCAAAAGGAGTATCATAATCAAATTAAATAGCTTGACTACAAGTGAAAATGCTAATGTTAGAATATAGCAACCTATTCCTAAAAGTAAGTATTTTGTATCTAAAACAATTGAAGGGAGAAGCATTATACTCACTCTAATTAACAATACTAAAAGTTCGTCTAAAACTGTAGAAAGAATTTTAGCAATTGGCTTTCCAGGAATAAGATATATATATACATTTTTTAATTCTCTAGATAGTTCAGAAAAATTAGAGGAAACAAGGGAGGCATAAACTATTAGAATGCTTATTCCAATTATTGATAATAGTTGCTCTCCTTTTAGTGTTAGATAAGCACCTAAAGCTCCAATTATAATATTGAGTAAATACAATAAATATTTTTTAACTG
>JGI24709J26583_10000949_pt1 | contig 24496 bp, 27 predicted proteins | sample BioPla2DNA1_FD_26583 | JGI IMG/M metagenome (IMG submission 26583) | reverse complement strand
ACGACGTCGCAGGCCCCATCTTTTGGGAGCGGGCGGGTAAAGACCCTCTTTCTCGTGTAGATCTCCGGACGGGACCGGACGTCGTGCGCGAGCCGCGCGAAGACGATCTCCGCCACCTTTCCGGCCTCAAAGAGAGAGCCGGGCGGCACCTCATAGGAGTTGATGGCGTAGGTGTAGACCGGCCTGGTGCCATAGAGAACCTCGATGGTGTGCCTGACCATATCCGGGTAGACATACCCGAGATCGCCTGTGCTGAGCCGGATGGTAAACGTCCCCTCAGGGGTCTCGATCTCCAGGGTTTTCTCAGTCGGCCCCTCATGCATCGCGCGTCACCCAACATTGTGCCGGCGCCACGAACCATGGTGAGACTGCATTCTGTTTCTGAATATCCCCTGAAGAGGTTCCCGGTCCGTCGTCACGACTATCAAGAGATCTGATCCACATGCTATGATAGTTTATGAAGGCTGTCCAGAGTCTTGAAGGTGGAACATTTGTTGTGGAGCCAGCCGATTACGGCATCCCCTGCGCCACGGTGCTCAAGATCGCCCGAACCGCGGTGATGGCGATCGATGTTATCAGGCGCGAGGAGATCACTATCGAACCGCTCGCGCACTACCGCGACCTGACGTAGCCCGGTTCTCGCGCGCTCCTCTTTTTCGATTCGTTACAACGCCATTCTGTTTGAGATGCAAAAAAGGGGGGTTATGCGTTTCCAAGCCAGACATCAACCCTGTCGCGGTTGGCGTTGACCCACTTCTGCGCGGCCTCCTCTTCAGGCATGCCGCCAGCGATATCGGTCATGACCAGAGCGATATCCTCGCCGGTCCACTCGAATCGCTCAAGGATGCCATGAGCCTCCGGGTCGTCGGTCGCGAGGCCCTGTCTTGCGAGGGTCACGATATCCTCGGCCCCGCCGTAGGTACCCTTCGGGTCATCGAGGAACTTGAGATCGTAACGGCCGAACTTCCAGTGCGGTGACCACCCGGTCACTACAACCCATTTCTCATTGTTGATGGAAGAACCGAGTTCCGCTGCCATGCCGGCACTGCTGCTCGCAACCAGATCATAGTTGAGGTCGTATTCATCGATGGCCTGCTCGGTCCGGGTCATGATGCCCGCACCGGGTTCGATGCCGACGATACGGCCGCCGAACTGATCAGCGACACCGTTCATCTCCTCGATCGAGTCGATGGTCACGTATGTCGGGACGACGAGACCAATACGCGCCGCGCCGGGGATGTTATCATTGACGTAATCGATCCGGTCGCCGTACTGCTCCCAGTAGTGTTCATGCGTGTGCGGGAGCCATCCCGTAGTCGTAAAGTCAACCTTCCCGGTAGCGAGAGCCTGGAAGAGCGGACCTGCATCAACCGCGATCATCTCAACATCGTATCCGGCTTCCTCAAAGACCTGCTTCATAACGTTGCTGCTCGCTATAGCGCAGTCCCAGGTGACGTACCCGATGCTGATCTTTTTTGCCTCGTCTGTGCTCGTATCAGTGCAACCTGCAGAGAAGAGGCAGAGTGCCAGGATAACGCCTGTCAGTGCGAGTAGGTTTCCAATCTTTTTAGTCATAACAATCACATTTCATGGTTTCTTCTGTCAAACAAAGTTAGATTCATGGTTTGCAGGACCGGGATCCACTCACCGCTCCCCATCATGCTGCGGTACGAGGTTCTGGGTGATCCGATCGAGGATGATCGCGATGATCACGATGGCAAGCCCTGCTTCAAAGCCCATGCCGATATTCACCCGCTGGATGCCCACGAGCACCTGGTACCCAAGCCCTCCGGCACCGATCATCGATGCGATGACGGTCATGGAGAGCGCGAGCATGATGCACTGGTTCACCCCTGCCATGATGGTGGGGAGAGCGACCGGAAGCTGCACCTTGAAGAGTTTCTGTCGGGGTGTTGAGCCGAACGCATCCGCAACCTCGATCAGTTCGGTCGGTACCTGCCGGATTCCGAGGTTGGTGAGGCGTAGCGCCGGCGGCATCGCAAAAACAACCGTCGCAATTGTGCCTGGAACGTTCCCGAGACCGAAGAAGATCACGGCAGGGATGAGGTAAACGAACGAGGGCATCGTCTGCATGAAGTCGAGGACCGGCCTGAGTGCGGCGTTGATCGCATCACTTCCTGCAGCCACGATGCCGAGCGGGATCGATATCGCGAGCGCGACCACTGTCGATACGAGGACAAGCGCCAGGGTGAGCATGGCGAGGTTCCAGAGCTGGAGGTCCCAGATCAGGAGCAGACCGAGCATGGTGAGTCCTGGCAGTTTGATGTCGCGCCGGGTGACAGACCAGACCAGGGCAGTCACAAGGAGGATCAGGATCGGTGTCGGTATGGCGAGCAGGAGATCCTGCAATCCGCCGATGAGGAACCCGAGTACTGCACTGATGCCGTCGAGCAACCAGCCGAAGTACTGCTCGATCCAGTTGACGAATGCCTCGACGACCTCCCCCACGGGTAGTTTAGGTAGATCCATTAATATCTCCCCTCTTTCGTGCCAGTGCGCCGAGTATGGCGCCCCGGAACACCAATCCCCGAAGCTTATTTTCGTCATCAACCACCGCCACAGGATAGGGACTCCCGGCGATCAGCGATATGATATCGGTAAGTGATGTGTCCGGCGTCACGGTCGGAATGTCGGTCGCGATGATCTCCTCAAGACCCCTGCCCGCCCGTACAGCCTCAAGGGTATCATCGAGTGTAACAAGGCCCTTGAGGTGGCGTTCGCGGTCGACCACGAATACGCTCCCGATATCATGCTCTTCCATGAGGTGCAGCGCGACCCGGGGACCTGCGTTGTCCCGCGCAACCGGTTCGGGACGGCGCATCACATCGCTTGCTGAGAGCACCTTTGTCATATCGACACCGGCAACGAACTGCTCGACGTAGGCATCTCCTGGATTTGTGAGGATCTCTTCTGGTGTACCGATCTGGACGATCTCCCCATCCTTCATCAGCGCGATCCGGTCCCCGAGTTTCAGCGCTTCATCGAGATCGTGGGTGACAAATATGATCGTCCGGTTCAGGCGCTGCTGGAGGTCGAGGAGTTCGTCCTGCATCTCACGCCTGATGAGCGGGTCGAGAGCACTGAACGCCTCATCCATCAGGAGTATCTCCGGGTCGCCTGCGAGCGCCCGGGCAAGCCCGACCCGCTGTTTCATGCCACCGGAGAGCTGGGAGGGCATGCTCGCCCCATGCTCACCAAGCCCGACCATCCGGAGAAGGTCTTCGCCCCTCCGGTAACGCTCCTCCTCAGGGATGCCCTGGATCTCAAGGCCAAAGGTGACGTTGTCGAGGACCGTCCGATGCGGGAGCAGGGCGAAACTCTGGAAGATCATACCCAGTTTGCGCCGGCGGATCTCTCGCAGTTCGTCCTGGTTCATGCCGACGATATCCTCGCCACCGATCAGTATCCTGCCGCTCGTAGGTTCGATAAGCCGGTTGATACACCGGAGGAGCGTCGATTTTCCGCTCCCGGAGAGTCCCATCAGGACGAAAATTTCGCCTGGTATAACCTCAAAGGAGACGTTATAGAGTGCCAGAGTATCTCTGGTCTCTCCATAGATCTCTTCCTTTGAACGACCTGAATTGCGAAGTTCCAGCGCTCTCTCTGGATCCTGCCCGAATACCCGGGTCAGGCCTTCCACGCTGATGGTTGATTGTACTGATCTTGGGTCTTCATCTCTGGGTAGTCTCTCGAAGATAACGGAACCCTCCAACTTCACGAGTTCTATTTCATCACTATTATAATTATCCTTTTTAATAACTGGCGAAAAATCAGGGCGATTTTGGTTTTTTCGACGTTTTGCAGTGCTTTCGCAGATAGACTGTCATCGCACCGCAGATCTTTCAAATTATAGTCAGTTTGCCGGTTATCTCTCGTATAAAGTCTGTTTTTCCGGATCCTGATCTCCGGCCCTCTGGCCCCCGGAGCCCCGCCCGCGCGGATGGATGCTCCCCGGGCAGGCAGTATCACAGAGTGTGATCTGGTCTCTTCATGCGCCGGCAGTTTGCAGAAAATGTGCAGACGGGCCCGGGTTTCTTCAGGTGCGTCCATCCATACCACTCTTTTATTGTATGAGAGGTCATATCACTGTAGATTATTCCAGACTGTCGTCAGACTGAGAACAGGAACACGGTGAGTTATAACATGGGAAAGGGAAAAATCGTCCTGGCGTTTTCGGGAGGTCTTGATACCTCCATATGTATCCCCCTCCTGCGTGAGCACTACGGGTTTGATGAGATCATCACCGTTGCGGTAGATGTGGGCCAGCCCGAGGCGGAGGTAGCCCGGGCCACGGAGAAGGGCCGGATGCTTGCAGACAACCACTACACCATCGATGTCAGGGAGAAGTTCGTAACCGATTATGTCTTCCCCGCGATCAAGGCGAACGGGTCATATGAGGGTTACCCGATGGGCACGGCGCTCGCCCGTCCGCTGATCGCCGAAGAGATCGTGAGGATCGCAGAGGAGGAGGGTGCCTCAAAGATCGCGCATGGATGCACCGGGAAAGGAAACGACCAGCTCCGGTTTGACTTCGTCTTCAGGTCCGCCGGCTACGAGATCGTTGCACCGATGCGGGAGATGAACCTGACCCGTGAGTGGGAGATCTGCTACGCACAGGAACACAATATCCCGGTGAGCGTGGGGAAGAAAAACCCCTACAGCGTCGATGAGAACTGCTGGAGCCGGAGTATCGAGGGCGGCAGGCTTGAAGATCCGGCATTCCACCCGCCCGAGGAGATTTATGCCTGGACGGTATCCCCGGAGAAGGCTCCTGATGTCATGGAAGAAGTCAGGATACGGTTCGAGCGCGGTGTTCCGGTCGCCCTCAACGGGAAGAGCCTCCCCGGCCTCGCCCTTATCCAGGAACTGAACCAGATCGCAGGGCAGAACGGCGTGGGCCGCAACGACATGATCGAGGACCGGATCCTCGGTCTGAAGGCTCGCGAGGTCTACGAGCACCCGGCCGCGACTGTCCTGCTTGCTGCGCACCGCGACCTTGAGCACCTTGTTCTGACACGGCAGGAGCTTGTGTTCAAGCAGATCATCGATACGAAGTGGTCTGAGCTCGCCTACATGGGGCTCGTGCACGAACCGCTCTTCTACGCGCTCAATGCGTTCATCGACACGACCCAGGAGCGGGTGAACGGCACTGTGGATCTCGGTCTGTATAAGGGTAGCGTGAAGATTCTCGGCCGAAGTTCTGGGAATGCTCTCTATTCAGACGACCTTGTCTCCTTTGACTCGACAACGATCGACCAGAACCACGCGATCGGGTTCTCGAACTACTTTGGACTGCAGGCGCGCCTGCTCAGAAATCTCAAGAAAGAGTAGGGAGGTGCTTTAGAGCACCCTCTTCCCGGCATCTTTTCCCGCTGTACACTCGAAGACATCAGTGATCTTGATGATGATGAGCGATTTTGCTGGATATTTGTGCCCCTTTGTCCTCACCTGATCGCGGAACTTCTCGTAGTCGGGGCCGGACGTCCTGATCTCTGTTCTCCCTTTCACCTGAAAGCAGCGTTTGGTATCCTGATCGTAGAAGTAGAGCGCCGTGATGGGGTTTTCTTTGAGGTTTTCAAGCGTCTTTACCATGTAGTTGTCCATGATCCAGATGGTATCGTCGCTCACGAGCTGGATCGATGCCATCGGCGCCACGTTCGGAATGCCGCTTTTAGACGCGGTAGCCATCGGCATCACTTTAGTCTTTATGAATATCTCCTTAATCTCACCTGAAAGCGCAACCACGATTTATCTCTCCTCCGGGCAGAACAGACCCGGCGGGGCTGTAACCTGTCCGATATCGAGTTTATCTGCGTTGACCGTATATAAGGGCTCTGCCGGACGGGTGGTCGGGGTACCACGGGGTTGCGGCGAGATCGGTACAGAGCGCTCTCCCGGGCGGTGGACTGCGGTGGTATACGCCCGGGCAGGGTGGGGTTTGAGGAGGAGCGCTCCCGATATACGTTACCTTTTGCCCCTGGCCCGCCGGGCAGTTTCTGTCACCCCTCACTGCCAGGATCTGGTGTGTTGTCGAGGGATGAATACCCGGCGCCCTGATCCCGGGTGCCGGGGTGCTCATGGAAATTTCCCCCTGTTTATGGCCCTGGTTTGTATTGTGCGAATGGAAAAATATAAGCCGGCAGGCGAGGAAAGAACTAGTATGTGTGCCCGTTTTTTGGAGCGCTTTTTCAAACCTACACCCCACGTTGTCGAAAGCCCGCCTCCGCCATCGATCTCACACGGACCGGGCCCGGGTGTTCCCGAGTACCGGGTGAAGCCTTATTTTATCGTGGCGTCTGTTGAGATGGGCAATACCACAACGAAATGTATCCTGACCGGCACAAGCCTTGAGACGGGTAGATCCTACGTCATCAACAAGACCGTGTCCATGAGTCGCGACGTCCGGCCGCCAAAACCTGGAGAGACGGTCTTTGGGGAGACCCTTGATGGAACCCAGCTTACGCGCGAGTCGGTCACCGACCTTGTGCGCGATACCCTGATCCGGAGTCACGATGCGGTCCACCTGAGCATCAAGGATGACCTCGACTTCGTTGTCAGGAGTACGGGCGTCGTTGCAGCTATGGACTCCCCCGACCAGGTCGGAGACTTCGTCATCGCCCTTGCAAACGGTTGCCTCGCTGCCGGCGTCCCGCCAAGGAAGATGACGCCGCCGATGTCGATCGACAACCTCCCGTCAAAACTCCGGCAGTTCTCATTCGCCGATAAGGTGGTCTTCGTCGGCGCGGTGGCCGGTGTCGTGCCGCCGGTAGGGAGTACGGGTGTCGAGATGGTGGCAAACGAGATGGAAGGAGAACTCGCGATGGCGGGCGTCAAGGAGGGTGCAAAATGGACACCTGTCGACTTCCGGAATCCCTGCATATCCATCGATTTCGGTACCACGCTCGCCGGCCGGATCACGAGCGACGTTGCCCGTGACGATCCGAATCCCTTCGCCCGGACGATCGGGAACTTCTGTGGGATTGCTGGTGCCATACCCGATGCCATCGTTCAGGGCACCGGGCTTGTGAAGGGGAATAAGGGGACAGCCCTCGACCTCTTTGGCGACCACAGTATCCAGAGCCCATTCGGGGGGAGGAAGCGCTCCGCTGTCGATGAGTATGTTGAGCGGTGCCATGAGCATATCGATATCAGGATCGTCCCCTCCGACCGGACGCGGTTCGGGCGGGTCCCGGTCTGCGCGGATATAGCTGCTGAGTCAGGCATCGCCCTTATCGGGTGCGATTGTGGTGTCAACGGTAGCGATACACCGATCCTCGGGGAGATCGGGCACGAGATCTACGAGAAGCATGGGATGGGTATGCTGACCGAGGTCATCGACCGGGTCTGCGCAAAGATGGCACTCCGGCTCATCGATGTCACCATCGAGAGCGGGATGGTTCCGCCGAACTCGTCGATCGGGTTCACCGGCCGGGCGGCGATATCGGGGAGGAAACCTGAGTATATCCTTGCAGGTGTTGCCGAACGGAACCTCTACGATAAACCAAATGACCACCTGGTCTTTGTGGACGACGGCCTGGCCCGGGGGGCGGCCCTGATGGGCCGGTGCATGAACTCTCTTGGAAAGCCAAAAGCCCCGCTCGGCGGGGTGCGGGATGGGGCATGTATTATGTCTCGCCGGATCAAAATAGGAAAGTAGGATCTGATACGATGGCTGAAGAAGAACTGTTTGATCTGCTCGTCCCCCCCGGCGTACCCAGGAAGATGCTCTATGATGTCGTAGAAAAATACGATGTGGAGGTGGTACGGCGGCCGCAGAAACTCTCGTTTGCAAACATGGACGGGGATACGAGGGAGCTGCTGGCATTCCGCGGCAGGCGGGAGGTCGTCGAAGAGGTACAGGAATACCTCTTCTCACAACTCAAGGAATTTGTCAGCGAATAACACCTTTTTTCAAACATCCGGCCTGAGGGGCCGGGCCAGAACTTCTGTCAGGAGACGCCAGGCGCCATCTCGTACGCCCGAACCCTGCGCCCCGGACTAAAAAAAGTGATTCCCTCTGTCCCACTCAAGGGATAGGTATATCGCCGGCGATCATCCGCACGAGGAGTGCCTTCTGTGCGTGGAGCCGGTTCTCGGCCTGATCCCAGACGATGCTCTGTGGTCCTTCCATCACCTCATCGGTGATCTCCTCCCCCCGGTGGGCGGGGAGGCAGTGCATAACGAGGGCGCCGGGTGGTGCCTGCGCGAGGAGGCGTGTATCTATGGTGTAGTGCCTGAGAGCCTTCAGGCGCTCGGCACGCTCCTCTTCGTCGCCCATGGATACCCAGATATCGGTGTAGAGGATATCGGCATCCCTGACCGCTTCTTCCGGGTCTGTGACGACCCTGGCCCTGCCGCCCGCAGCCCGTGCCTGATCGATAAGTCTCCCATCTGGCTGGTAGCCCGGAGGACTTGCAATCACGATCTCCATGCCGGTCAGGGATGAGGAGAGTATCCACGAGTTGCAGACGTTGTTGCCGTCCCCGACCCATGCGAGCCTCAGGTCACGGAGATCGCCAAACCGCTCGGTGAGGGTCATGATATCGGCCAGAACCTGGCAGGGATGCTGTGCATCAGATAGGCCATTGATGACCGGGACGGTCGAGTAGCGGGCGAACTCCTCGACGTTGGCGTGCCGGTATGCCCGGATCATCACCGCATCGACGTAGCGGGCAAGCGCCCGTGCTGTATCCCTGACCTCCTCCCCCCGCCCGAGCTGCAGATCCTGGGGGTTTAAGAAGAGCGCATGACCGCCGAGATCGGTCATCCCCACCTCAAACGAGACCCGGGTGCGGGTGGATGCCTTCTCAAAGATCATCGCAAGGCTCTTTCCTCTGAGGAGCTCATGTGCGGTTCCGGCAGACTTCAGGTGTTTGAGGCGCACCGCATCGGCTATGATACTCTCAAGTTCATGCTCATCAATATCGGTGAATGCGAGAAAATCTTTCTTCATGCGATCTCCTTCATGTGCAGGCATCGTTTTTCGAGGGTATCCCTGGTGCCGATATCCCTGCGATAAAAGACACGCCCGGAGACTGAGGATGCCGCCTTCTCGGCGATGGCCTCAGCCTCATCAAGGGTCGCGCCTCTCCCGACGAATGCAAGCGCCCGCGATGTGAGGGTATAAAGTGCTCCATCCTGCTCTTTGACGTTTGCGTAGTAAAGGAGGGCACTGCCATAATCCCCGATGGTGAGAGGCTGATTCGCCACCGGAGCATCAGGATACCCCTCGGGAACGAGGTACTTGCAGACTGTCGCTTCATTGACGAATCTGACGTCTGATGATGCGAGATCTCCCTGTATGACATGGGTGATGATCTCCGAGAAGTCCGACTCCAGGAGTGAGAGCACATTCATGGCCTCCGGATCCCCGAAGCGTGCGTTGAACTCGATGACTTTTGGCCCTTCGCGCGTATTCATGAACTGACCGTAGAGGATCCCCCGGTACGGTGTTCCTTCTTCGCGCATGGCCGCAACCGTCTCCTCCATAATCCTGAGCGCTTCTCTGTAGTCAGATCGGGAGACGAAGGGGAGCATATGGTCGGCCATGGAGTACGAGCCCATCCCGCCGGTGTTCGGCCCGACATCCCCCTCATACGCGCGTTTATGGTCCTGGACGAGCGGCATGGGCACCAGGTGGTTGCCATCGACGAACGCCTGGAGGGTGAACTCCTCCCCGATCAACCGCTCCTCAAGGACAACATCTCCGCCGATCTGCTCGATATACTCGATCGCTCCTGCTGCATCGACGTGCTCGCCCATGATCCGCACACCTTTTCCACCGGTGAGCCCGATGGGCTTGATTGCAAGATCTCCGCCGTAGTCCTCAATGAACTGCCGCGCCTCCCCGGGGTCATGGCAGACACGATACTCCGGACAACCTGCGATATTGTGCCGCTCCATCAACCGGCGGCAGAACGCCTTATCTGTCTCGATCCGGGCTGCCGCACGCCCCGGCCCCATGCAGGGTATCCCTGCTGCCTCGAGATGATCGACGATACCGACCTCAAGAGGCGCCTCCGGTCCGATGACGGCAGCGTCGAGCCTGTTCTCGGTGGCAAATCTCACAATCTCCGGGATACTGGTGATCTTCTCGAGGAGCACCCGTTCTGAGACCTGTGCTATCCCGGGGTTTCTTCGTGCCATAACAGAAAATATCTTCACGCCACTGTTGCAGGAAAGCGCTCTGGTGATCGCATGCTCCCTGCCACCACCACCTACAACGAGAACTTTCATATCCATCTATTCGCCCGCTTCTAAAAAATGCTTATCCGTTCAGTAGCTCACCGACCCGCACAAGCGCCGAGAGGGATGCGCCTTTCTTCGCCAGTGCATCGCCTGCGCCCACTTCCCGGTCTACGACGGTCACCACCCGGTCGACACGCGCGCCCGCTGCGCGCAGGGCATCAAGGCCGTAGAGAGCGCTTCCCCCGGACGTGGTCACATCCTCGACCAGGAGTACATCCCTGCCGTTCACATCACCGATGATCGTTCCGGCTTTGCCGTGATCTTTCTCCTCTTTTCGGACGATCGCGTACGGCCTCTCGCTTGCAAGCGAGACGGCGACGGCGATCGGTACGGCACCGACCGCCACCCCGGCTACCACCTCAAACTCCCACGTCCCGGCAATGGCCTTACCTATCGCCGCAAGGACGACGGGATTTGTGGTTGCAGCCTTGATATCGATGTAGTAGGTGCTCCGTGCTCCCGATGCGAGGAGGAAATCTCCAAACTCGATGGCCCCGCTCTCAAGTAACAATGTTGCGATTGGATTTACCATGGTACTTCTTTTACTCCGATGTAATAGCCTATAATGTTCACCACTCTATGGAGGAGTGGTGTGATGATGACGATCCAGGCCGCTATGGGTAAGGTAATATTCTCAAACAACCACCCGGGGCAGGCCAGGAGGATGAGAAGAAAAGAACCTATAACCAGATCATACTGGTCAGCCAGGGGCCAGGATTCGCCTCGCTCTTTACCAAGCCTTCGCTTCAAGAAGCTCTTCGCGAGGTCGCCCAGGAGCGCGCCTGTTGCAAGCAGTATAACAGAGAGGACCGTATGCCGGGGGAGCGCGGTCAGGCCGAATGAGGATCGGACAGAGATCTCGATAAGACCCACAAGCACTCCGCAGAGCACGCCACCAAAAAACCCCCGGTATGTCTTGCCGTCGCCAAAGATCCTTCTACCGTCACTCCATTCCCTCCCCAGGTCGATGGGCGTTCCGCCACCGAGGGCAGCAGCTGCTGAATTCGGCACGTATGCCGGGATCATGATCCACAGTGCTGCAAGCAGGGAAAAGATCCAGTGCCCTATGACTGTATTCTCAGGCGTCAATATTCAGTACAATCAGTAATTATAAAGATTAAAGTGTCGAAATATGGAATGCGAAAAAAATGATGGGCTTGGGTGAATGAATGCTGATAAAGAAGACAAAGAGCCTCTGTCCTGTGTGCGGTATCGTGCTTGATGCCGATATCGTCGAGGAGGAGGGGAAGGTCTGGGTGGTCCGCACCTGCCCGGAACACGGCACGTACCGCGCCCTATATTGGTCGGACGCAGATATGTACCGGAGGTTTGATGCCTACGAGTGCATCGGAAATGGGATCTCAAATCCCCATACGACTGTTTCACCGGCCGGATGCCCGAACGATTGCGGCATCTGTCCGAATCACCGGTCAATGACGTTGCTTGCCAATATCGACCTGACGAACCGGTGTAACCTTAACTGCGACTTCTGTTTTGCGAATGCACAGGCATGTGGCTACGTCTATGAACCTACTTTTGATCAGGTTGTCGATATGATGCGCATGTTGCGCGCAGAAAGACCTGTGCCGGTCCTCGCTGTCCAGTTCTCTGGCGGTGAACCGACGATGCGCGATGATCTCCCCGAAATTATCAGGAAAGCAAAAGAGCTCGGGCTCTATCAGGTGCAGGTTGCAACGAACGGCCTTCGAATTGCGCAGGATCCTGATTATATCGTCGAACTGAAAGAGGCTGGCTTATCTACAGTCTACCTGCACTTTGATGGGGTTACACGGGAGACCAACTCGAAGATTGCAAGCGACCGGCGGGCCATTGCAAACTGTGAGAAGATCGGCATGGGAGTGATCCTGGTGCCTACGGTCATCAACGGTAGGAACGACCACGAAGTGGGTGCCATCATCAAGTATGCCGCAGAACACATCGAGACCATCAGGGGCGTCAACTTCCAGCCGGTTGCGTTCACCGGGGCGGCAAGCGAGGATGATGTCCGGAAAGAGCGCATTACCATACCAGGACTTGCGGATCGGATCGAGGAGCAGACGGACGGTATAATCAAGAAAGATTATTTCTACCCGGTGCCCTGTGTTGTCCCGATATCGAGACTGGTTGAGGCGTATACCGGCAAACCTCAGGTTATGTTTACCACGCACCAGCACTGCGGCGCAGCGACCTACGTCTTTGTCACTGACGAGGGGATGGTTCCGATCAACAGGATGCTGGATATCGACGCATTCTTTGAATCTGTCGATAAGATGGCGACTAAATTCTCGAAAGGCGGATCGATCAACAAATACATGACTCTCGTCGAGGGTGTTAAGGATCTCTACGTCTCCACAAGGAATGCAGAGCAGAAGAATACAGGGGAGTTCCTGAAACTGATCGGTAAAACTCTCCTGTCGCAGGACTTCGAAGCACTGCGGGAGTTCCACTGGAACGCTCTCTTCATCGGCACGATGCATTTCATGGACTGTCATAACTACGACCTTTCGCGTGTGCAACGGTGCTGTATTCACTATGCGACCCCCGATGGCCGCCTGATCCCGTTCTGTACCTACAACAGCGGTCCGGTCTACCGGGAGAAAGTCTGGAAAGCCTTCGCCCGGCCTCAGGAAGAGGAGTGACAGATCCTCACACACCGGGGCAGGATCCTGCGACCCCCCCCGTTCTTTTTTCCGTCCCATCGAGTCGGAGATATTCTTGACTGGCGTTAGCGCTGCGATCGTCAGGCGACCAGGTCTTCGGTCTGTCGCCTGACCCCTATGAGACCGGGGTGCGAGGTATTTTGCCGCCCCGGTACGCATCACCGTAAGTTCGGTGGCGTTGATGACCGCTTCCGGCGCGCCTGCCTCCACACCGATGAACGCGGTGAGCAGCATGACGGTAAGAAGACACGGGCGCGGTTATGCAGGGTGACGTTGACGATCCTGACTCCCTGCAAGCCCGGGTTTCGGAAGGTATGCCGGCATTGTCCGGAAGTCGCCCTCCGAACGAGCGCCGCGTAGATCTCTGGCGGTATCTGGCAGTCTCCTCTTCCGTGCTGCGCAGACACCGCCTCGATAACCCTGCTTCCCTCAGGGTAAGGCGGGTATCCAGGATGGACCGGATGATACATCATGCGCCGGCTACCCTGTGATTGCCCGAACGGAGCGTGTGTGGCCATCTCTCTGGCGGCATCTGGTATGCACGACCCCTCCCCGGTTCACCAGAGGATTGACCTGGTGATGAGAGAGGTGCCGGATGGCAAACTTCCTGGCTGTCAGTGGGTGGCCGGCTTTAAAGCGTTAGAACGCGGATCGCTCTGCCCGGTCGGGGAGGGGCGACCCTTTGAGAGCAGCAGAAAGCCGCCATTGCCGCAGGTATGGTCTGTGATGCATTCCGGGTTTCGGGTGCACGGGCTGGGCGGCGCGCAGACGACCCGTGAAGTACTTTTCCTGGCGCACATAAACGGATATTTCCGCAGTGATCGATAGATATTGAATTATATTTCCTTTCCTCCCCGACACATCCTCAATTTATTTCGGAATGTTTATCTGGACTATGGCTGACCTCTCCTCAGGGTGAATGTCCGGCGTGCGCGGCCGACCGGGTATGGACGGAGACCAGGAGCCCCCGGACAGATCAGGAGCGTAGAATGAGCGATGTAAAGATTCTCTTTTCCAGCCGCGAAATCCGGTACTCCATCCAGGCAGCGGAGAATGCAGCTCCTATTCCCGGGAGGGAGGAACCAGATATCGGTGATGCTGGCATCGCTATGGGAGAGAGAACCCCTCACACGACCACTCCTCCTCCACCGGTGAGGGGATTGATCGTCCGATCACTGGAGATCCCCGATCGGGGTTCGACCCCGCCTGCACCAGAAAACCCGGATACGGGATCGCCGACCGCCGACCTCCCATATCCCCTCCGCGAGAGATCGGGCCAGATCCGGAGCAGTATATACAGGAAAGACCCGTTATGGGGAGCAGAACAGGGGCATATCTCCGGGTGGAACGCGGCCCGGGGTCAGCAGGGGTACGGGATGCTGTATTAGGTCCCGACAATCTGCTTCTGAGGCGAAGGCACGACCATCGACGCCTCCTCTAACCAGTATTGTCCGGGATGAGCGCGCGCTTTCACATACGCACGCCACCCTCCTGATGGTCGCCCTCACCATCATCCTCGCCGCTCTCGTTCTGCTGATGGTGCTCGGGATGATCCCCACCTGGTCGTGGGCGGAGCCTGCACAACCGCCGATCATCATCACCGGTATCCTCCACACCAGCACCGAGACCGGGGAGTTGACGTATGCAAGCCGGATCTTTCTCCTCAACAACGGCAGCACGGCATACAAGAACGATGACCTGAAGGCAACCGTGTACAGGAACGACCAGCTGGTCGTCACCGTCGAGACCCTGAACGGCTATTACCTCATCTCGTCGCACCATTATGGGGTGCGGTATATCCAGGGGCCAGGATGCTGTGACGACTACTGGAACCCCGGCGAGGAGATAGAGGTAGATCTCTCTGATAGAACTTTCAGCCCGGGCGAAAAGATTGCTGTGAAGATCATCGATAAAGAGACCCGGAAAGTGATCTCAGAGGATGCGACTGTAGCATGAGGAGACTGTCTCATAGACCATATATTTCTGTTAGAACACCTCTAAGTTCTCTATGTTCAAAACGGTACTTGTAGCGGTGGATGGGTCTGAGATCGGTCACCGGGCGCTTGAAGAGGCACTGGATCTCGCCAGCGCCATGCAGGCTTCCGCGCATGCCGTGCATGTCGTCCAGACCGGCGTATACCCGACAATGATACTCAATAATCTCGAGCCCCCTGACATCGCCCAGCAGGCGGTTCTCGATTCACTCGAGCGCGAGGCCGACGAGATCCTTGCTGATACCGAGCGCCGGGCTGCCGCCACCGGCCTCACGATAACCCCACACAAGCGCCGGGGTCACCCCGGGGCGGAGATCATCGCACTGGCGCAGGAACTCGGCGCCGACCTGACTGTTGTCGGATCGCACGGCAGGGGCCGGCTCGACCGCTTCTTCCTCGGGAGCGTCAGTTCCTATGTCGTCGATCACGCGATATCGACAGTCATGGTTGTCAGGGCAACCCTGACCGAATGAGTCCACGAGCAATGAGACGGGCCACCCTGACGGGTTCGGGCACCCGGCCTTCGTACGTGACGTCGTTACAGAGCCTCCTGGCATCTTCAGGGGGGATGCCATAGGGGCGGATGAAGAGGTCGTATCCTGTGTGGAGCCGTATGGAAATCCGGTCACCGAGCCGCTGGTATGCCGCGAGTCTCCGGGTATCGCCGGGGAAGTGGCGGATTATATCCTCTGCGAGCCCCTCTGACTCCTCATAGGTGGTGACGATGACGGGAAGTCCGGTCGCATCCTGCACCACCACTGGATCGATGATGTTGTACCAGGCGATGACACTCCCGCTGATCATCATGAGGTTGATGTCCCGGCGTCCGAGTCTATTAAAGAGCCTGATTATAGCATCGGTTGCATCCGACCCCCCGACCGTCACCCGGGCGAAAGCCACCCCATCGATCAGGAGATCCTTTCGCATAACAACACCGGCGATTGTGGACTCTTCCCGCCCCGAATAGCTCTCTGCGATGCCAAGGATGCGGAGCCCCGGTTTGGCTATGTGCATACAAAGCCCTTATACCACCAGATCGAATAATAGTATACCGGTCAACTACCCCTCCCTGAAGGGAGGGGCTTGTGAACGGCTAAACAGGACAAAACAGTTAGACTAGGAGGCAAGAAATTGCAGCAGCGTTTTGGGCTACAAGAACGGATGGGTGTTTCCCTAGCCTGTCCCTCTTCTGGGCACGCCGAACCCGACGTACCTTTTGGTACTAAGCCTGTTTCGCAACTCCGAAGGGAAATGTTACCCCGGTTTGACCGGGTGGAAGGAATACCATGAGAGTTCCAGTTCTGGATACTCATAGAAGACCGTTGATGCCGACGACGCCAAAACGTGCTCGTTTACTCCTCAAGCAGGGGAAAGCACGACCGTATTGGAACAAACTTGGCATCTTCTGCATCATCCTGATGTATGACGTACAACCTGATAACCAGCAGCTGGTTGTCGGGATCGACCCGGGTAGTTCGTTTGAGGGCTGGTCTGTGGTCGGTACTAAAGAGACCGCCTTGAACGGCATGTCTGAGGCACCAAAGCATGTAACAAATGCAGTAGAAACACGAAGGACGATGCGGCGTGCCAGGAGACACCGGAAGTGTTGGCGTCGTCCGGCCCGATTCAACAACCGGTTGAGTGACCGGAAATTTATACCTCCGAGCACGTTTGCCCGGTGGAACGCGAAGATCCGAATCATTGAACAGTTACAGAAGATCCTGCCGATCACGGATGTGGTTGTCGAGGATGTTGCAGCAGTCTCGAAAAAGAACTGTCGCCGGTGGAACAAGAACTTCTCTCCGCTGGAGGTGGGGAAAAGATGGTTCTATACTGCGATCCGGGCACTTGGTCTTGACCTCTATCTTCGCACAGGATACGAGACCAAAGAACTCCGGGACCGGTTTGGTTTGAAGAAATCCAGCCAGAAGGACAAGAAGACATTCTCCTCTCATGCTGTTGATGCGTGGGTAATGGCCGCCGACATCTCCGGTGCGAAACGACCCACCGAGATCGGTCTGTACTACTGGACTCCGATCCGTGTACATCGCAGGCAATTGCACCGGTTCCAACCAGAGAAGGGAGGAATCAGAAAACCGTATGGAGGAACGCGGTCGATGGGACTGACACGAGGAACACTGGTTCACCATATTAAGTATGGACTGACCTATATCGGGGGTACCTTGAAAAACCGCGTATCCCTGCATAGTTATGGCACCGGAAAGCGGGTGACACAAAATGCCAGAATCGAGGATTGTACAATCCAGACCAGAATCGCGTGGAGAACAGAATGGTATGCCGGGACAGGCAGACGGCATTCCTCTCCGGCTTGAAGGCCGGGGTCTCCTGCCTATATGAAGATGAAGATCGAGCGAGGTGAGGTATGTATCTTTATCCCTACGTTAAACGAAGCCCCGACGATCGGTGACCTGGTCAGGGAGTTTCAGGATCGGGGTTTTGAACACATCCTCGTCATGGACGGGAACAGCACCGATGGCACCCCGGATATCGCACGGGCCGCGGGGGCGACTGTCCGGACGCAGACCGGGAGGGGGAAGGGCAACGCCATCATCGAGGCCGTGAGGATTATCGACAGGCCATATGTGCTTATGCTCGACGGTGATGGCACCTACGCCCCTGATGATGCTGAAGCGATGCTCGATCCGCTCGCCCTCGGGTTTGATCACGTCATAGGCAACCGCCTGGTCAACCCGGATGCGGAGGCGTTCACGCGGCTCAACCTTCTTGGAAACCAGATCCTCAACCTGACATTCAAGATCGCCCACGGGCGAGATCTCCGCGATATCCTCTCCGGTTACCGTGCCTTTACCCTCCACTCGATCAGGCAGATGACCCTCAAAGAGGCGGGATTTGAGATCGAGACGGAGATGGCGGTCGAGGCGGTGAGGAACGGGCAGCATATCACAGTCGTCCCGATCCGGTATCTCTCAAGACCGGGCACGGTCACCAAACTCGATCCCTTCCAGGACGGCGTGAGGATCTTCTCGACCATATACCGCCTCGCAAAGATGAACAACCCGATCTTTTATTTCGGGATAATCGGGCTATTCATATCGCTCCTGGGAGGAGCCACCGGTGTATACGTTGTTTATGAGTGGCTCAGGAATATCGAGCATCTGCCGCTCACCATCCTCACGGTCCTCCTGATCACCATAGGGTTTCAGATCTTCATGTTCGGCGTTATCAGCGATATGCTGCTTGCGTTTCACCGTGAGACGACCCGCCAGATCGAGCAGTTACAGCGCCCGCCCGAACCTCCCCGATAGGAGGAGGATCCGGCAGGAGTACTCTGCGATCGAGGTGTAGATATACGCCTCATCCAGTCTCTTTCCTGCAGCAAACGTCCCGTGCCCGCGGACGATAACGATATGCCCATCACGAAGCGCCCCTGCAACATTTGAGGCGATCTCGTCAGACCCCGGCTCCCCCCCGACGACCGGGATCTCCGGGCAGAGCATTCTGCCTTCACTATCGATCGGCAAAAGCCGGTCGGCATCAAACGAAGCGGTGACGGCATGGACCGGATGAGCATGGACGATAGCGGTGTGTGGGGCCTCTCGGTAGACCGCCCGATGGACCCGGTACTCGCTTGAGGCCTCTGGTGGCACTTCTCCCTCTCCTGGCACAAACACAGGCATCTCCCGGCCATCCAGGTAGGCACCGCTCCGGGTGATATAAAAACCCCCCTCAGAGCGTATGCTCATGTTCCCAAAATTCGCACCTACCAGCCCCTCGAGAAAGAGGCGCTTTCCTATCCGTTCGAACTCCTGATCAAGCATCTTCTCCACCCGGACTCATGATACAGGAAGATTTGACGCGCCTGTGGATATGTGCATGCACCGGGGCAGATGCACAAGGACCGCATGGCACCAATCGATGGTCACGCCCGGGGAGGGCGATCTGGATGGAGAGGCCGGCACTCTCCCATAAACCCGTCGTGGCTGCCGATCCCCCGGAGAGGGATGCAGTAGAAGTGAGTGGTCCGCCCGATCGGGCTCGCCCGGGCTTATAGCGATCTTGCCTTCAAATCCGGTCAGGGTGGAGCCATGCGCCTGAACGGTACTGCAGGGGCAGCGATATCAACCCTGTCGACTGTGTGCTGGCCGGCGGCACCAGGCAGACTGCACTCCAGCCCTGCCCCTCCGGCGCCTCACGGCATGTATCGTGGATCGCGATCGCTTTTACCGCATCGTGCGCGATCCTGCCACCGCATTCGGGTGAGAGTCAGACTGCCATAACCCTCCCCGATATCGCCGGTTCCGCCAGTGATGCCGCCTCTCACTGACGTATCAGTGGCTCTAATATACTCTCAAGGGTCTCGAGGCTCTGGACGCCCACCAGTTTCCGGATAAGGACTCCGTCCTTCTCGATGACGAGCGTGGGTACAAACTGGAGATCGTATTTCGTAGCATACTGTCGCGTCTGTTCAGAATCGATCCCGACATCGATCTTCCTGATATCAACCTTATCGCCCATCTTCTGCTTGAGCTTATCAATGATCGGTGTCTGCTGGTGACACGGGCCGCACCATTCCGCGAAGAAGTCCATCAAAACAGGTTTTCCCATAGGTTATTACCCCATTCACACAATGTGTGTGAACGGGGCAATAAAGGTATTGCAGGGTTGTTATTTTGAGAGGATCGCCATGATTACCTTTCCATATGCCGGCCGTGTGACCAGGATACCGATCATGGTGCCGAGTATGGTGATGATGGCAAAGCCCCTGAGGGTGGAGAGATCCATCAGCGCCAGCGGGAGCATGGCGATGATGACCGTCGCCGCAGCCACGGCGATGATGCCAAATGCCCGCCCATAACGCTTCATGTAGAGGTTTGACGACGGGACACGTCCTTCATGCAGAACCTCATCTGTGACGATGACGAGCTGGTCGATACCGGTACCGATCACGGCTATCAGACCGGCTATGGATGCGAGGTCCAGCTGCTGGATGAACCGGGCGACGCCGAGCAGTATGATGATCTCGGCGAGGTTGATGGCGAGCATCGGGATCACGATCGAGGGCTCACGATAGCGGTAGTAGATGACGACCCCTACGGTGAGCAGCGCGAGAAGCCCGGCAAGGGCAACCATCGTCTTGAAGTGCTCACCGAGCGCTGCCGGGACTGACCCGGATCCGACGATCTCAACCTTCACCGGCAGGGCGCCGGCACGCAGGTGGATCTCGAGTGTCATCGCATCCTCAAGCCCGGCATCACCTGTTCCGGTGGTGGCCGAGAGCGACCTGACCGGGCCTGACCGCATCTGGACCGCAAGTTCTCCAGAGAGGGGGGCGCTGTATACGGTCTCGTTGTCGAGGAGCATCACGAGATGGTGTGCGTCAGGGTTATCGACGGCTCCGTGCTCGATGGCCGCCTCGCGGAACGCCCGGGCGCCCGTATCGGAGAACGTGAACCCGACGCCCCATGTCTGGTACTTGGGATCCTTCTGCGGCAGTCCGACACTGGTGATCTGGTCCCCGAAGAGGACGTGCTCGGTCTCATCCCCGGTCGTCTGGATCCGGATCTCAAACATCCCCTGTTTGCCGACGATCTCCTGCGCGGTCGCCATATCCACGCCGGCGAGCTCTATCCGCACGTACTGTGGGTACTCACTCCCTGTCGGTGTGAGCAGGTTGATCTTTGCATCCTGCATCCCGAGGGCGTTCACCTTCTTGCTCAGGATCCGTTTCACATCGTCAGCGGTGTACGGGGATACGCCTTTGTGGTATGTGACGATCTTTGCACCCGATGCTGCAAATATCGGTTCGATATCAGCGCGGGTGACTCCTTTCCGGATCTCAATATGATCTGCATCGATCTGGATGACCTCTGCTTCCAGGCCCTTATGGAGATTCTCTATGAGGTCTTCAACCGATCCGCCGGTAGAGTAACTCACGACAACAGACTGAAACTCCATCTGTAGCCATGAACCTCCCTCGAGATCGAGGCCAAACTGGAGGTTCCCTTCAAGACCTCTCTCCGGATTCGGAGGTGCCAGGTAGATGCCGACCAGGGCACCGATGACCAGCACGAGCAATAACGCGATCCGCCAGTCTTTTATGAGATTGATGATAGCTTCTCTGTTCATTTCTTCCCGCTCCGAAGGACATATCCCTTGAGAATCCCGGCGTTCAGCATCCAGGTGTTCATCAGGTCGACGAAGAGCCCGATGAGAAGGACGCTTGCGATCTCGCTGATGATCTGGATCTGTCCCGCTGTGGAGACGACCCACATTGCAGCGATCGCCGAGAGCGTCGTCGTCGTCATGATGAACCCGGTCCTGAAGGCTCCGGAGAGTTTATCCTCGAGTTTTCCCTTGCGCTTGAGCACCCGCGTGGTCAGCAGGATGTCACTGTCGACGGAGTAGCCGATCAGCATCAACAGGGCTGCTGTTGTCCCGAGGGAGAGGGGGATGCCGATGATCTGCATGATTGCCGCGGTGACGACGATATCAGAGAGGGCGGCAAGGACGACCGCGCCTGCCGGCACCAGGTTCCGAAACGCAATGAGGACCACGATCGACATACCGATGAACGAGAAGAGCACGGCAAGGAAAGCCTGGCCCTGGAGCGCCTTTCCAAACGTCTCCCCGATCTGGTCTACCTTTGCGTCAGGATACTTCTCATTGATGAGCGCGCTCAGACTCTGATACTGAGCGTTATCCATCGGCCCGAACTGGATGTACTTTCCGCTACCGATACCTTCACCCACCGATAAAAGTGGATATGCTGCAAACGTCGCTTCGATCGTCTCTCTGCTATCAGGGGTGAAGACCGTGACCGCCGTTCCTCCTGCAAAGTCGATGCCCGGTTGCAGGGGCAGGCCGGTGGTGAGCGTGGTATAGCCAAGCAACATCCCGGCGATGAGGAGAAGAACGAGGGGCAGCGTCACCATCTGCCGCGGAGAGTATTTGTTGATGTCGTATCTGACAAATTCCATGCTGTATTAGTGTACGATAGTGATAGGTTAAAGGATTGCTCATGATAGTAGCCCGGGGGTCGAAATATGCCCTGATAGTCCTGTAACGTCTGGTGTTATCCCTGATGGAGGGAAACGCGCCCGGCACAGGAGTTCTCCAGAACGCACTATAAACCGGCGGTTCAGAGATGCGCACAGAAGTCAGCTGGTTCCGCCTCGGAGGTGAATTATGACCCTCTGAGCGGGTATTTTTGCATACCCGTAGGGTGGTGACCCGGAGTTTCTCATTGATTGAACTCATGACCGCCCGCGGTCTCATGGGCGTTTCACACCAGCCTGATAACTCAAGATCTGGTGCCTGGGGGCAGGGGAGAGCCGGGTGATCGGTGCATATCTCCCTGGAAAGGCTCTACAACCCTCACAGAACCCGTTCCCGTATAACGATGATATTATAGCAGTCCGAACCTGATTTAGTCAGACAATAGTTGGTTATAGAGCATAATCTCTGATTAAATGAATAAAAAGAAAAGATATATATAAAATACCGAATCACAAGCACATATGAGATCACCCTCTGAGCTCAGGAGAGAGATCGAAACTCGACTCGAAGGTTATCTCTCACGGGACCGGGATGGCATCCGGCATGAGCTGCTCAGCCTCTTCGTGAAGATACGATCCCTGACGATACCACAGATCTACGAGAGATTGCGGGAGCAGTTCTCTATCAGTTATCACTCAGTCGCATCTATGGTAGGCACCATCGCGTCCCGGATAGGTATACTGCACGTACGGCGGAATGCGGAGGGAACAAACACCATCTACGAGCTGAAGGATCAGTATGTAGATGTGGTGACAGGTATCCTCGGGATAACGTAACCCGCGATCTCGATCGTATCCTTTTTTTACCCTCAGGATCAATGCTAGGGACTATCATGCAGAGCGATACACGGGAACCAGCCTCGTCACGAACCATATATCTCTCAGAAGAAGTTAGATCATATGTTCTCGCGAGGAAACGCGATTTTCGGCTGAGCACTGCCTGTAGTGGGCCTATTCTTTTACCTACATCGGTAAAACCGCCAAAGATAACCGATCTACAGATTCCTGTTGACGATTATACTATTTACATATCAAAATACCAGGCCCGCTACCTCGATTCTATCCATAAGGGGATGATCCCGATCTACTATGATGATTTCTAGGCGGACTGTTAGATCCTCCAGCTCCGCTCATCCCGGGCTCTCCTCCCCTGAAGAGAGTGGGAGTACCTGAGATCCATCTCGCGTGCCAGAACTGTTAAACTCCAATCTACCTGATGATCTGACCATGAGTTTTGAAGAACTGGACCATACGGCTGACGTCCTTATGCGGGTACGGGGCGCAACCATGAGTGAACTCTTCTCCGATGCAGGCCGGGCCATGTTTCACGTGATGTACGGTCCCTGCGAGGATCGGGGCATCATGCGACAGATCACTCTGGATGCAGAAGATCTTGAATCCCTCCTCATCGACTACCTCTCAGAACTGCTCTTCATCGCCGATGTGGAGAACATTGTACTCTGCACGTTCGCGGTCGATCTCCAGGGAACCCGGCTCTCCGTGGTTGCCCGGGGCGAGCCCTTCGACCCTGCGCGGCATGCGGGAGGAGCACTCATAAAAGGTATATCATACTTCGATCTCGCGATCGTAAAAGAAAAAGATGCTTATGTAGTGGACATCATCTTTGATATCTGAGGGATCGATATGTTTGAAGGAATCAATAAGATCGGAGACCTCGAGTGGGAGGTCCCTGTAGGATATGTTCCAGATATGCGGGTGCCCGGCCGCTTCTTCCTCTCCGAGGCACTGGCAGAAACCCTCGAAGAGGGAGCCGTTCGTCAGCTTGCGAACGTTGCGACCCTGCCCGGGATCGTGAAACATTCGCTCGCCATGCCGGATATCCACTGGGGATACGGATTCCCTATCGGCGGTGTTGCTGCGTTTGACATGACAGAGGGCGTCATATCTCCCGGCGGTGTCGGCTTTGACATCAACTGCGGCGTCAGGCTGATCACAACACCCCTCACCGAGGCTGACATCGCGGGCAAAATACGGGAATTAATCGAAGCACTCTTCTCCGTCGTTCCGACCGGTGTGGGTACAAAGAGTAGCATGCGGGTCTCAGGAAAGGACCTGACCGAGATCATGATGGATGGCGCGCGGTGGGCAGTGGAGCGCGGACTCGGCATTCCGGGCGACCTGATCCAGTGCGAGGAAGAGGGGGCGATGCCGGGTGCGGATCCGGATGCAGTCAGCGCCAAAGCCCGCCAGCGGGGTATGCCGCAGATCGGGACGCTCGGTGGAGGAAACCATTTCCTGGAGATCCAGGTGGCGCAGGAGATCGTCGACCCGGAGGCGGCCAGGGCATTCGGGATCACCGAGGGGCAGGTCTGCTTCATGATCCACTGTGGTTCACGGGGTCTCGGCCACCAGGTCGCCACCGATCACCTGCGGATACTTGAGAGAGCCCTTGGAAAATACCGGATACGCCTCCCTGACCGGCAGCTTGCCTGTGCTCCGATCGACTCTCCAGAGGGGCGCGCTTACTACGGCGGTATGGCCAGTGCTGCAAATTATGCCTGGACAAACCGACAGG
>JGI24709J26583_10000948_pt1 | contig 24498 bp, 22 predicted proteins | sample BioPla2DNA1_FD_26583 | JGI IMG/M metagenome (IMG submission 26583) | reverse complement strand
CAAAGGCATACACCCATATACAAATGGCAGATGCCAAATACCGTGTCCGGGCTTATTTTGCCGATACTGCCCTTGCCAATATCAGCAGTGCCCTTCCCACACTAAAGGGTGTTGTCCTGGATAATATAGAAATAACGGTGGTGGGTTCTAGGTATGACGATATAAGCTTTGATGAACGATAATTTTAAAATAAAAAAATGAATATAAAAAAGAAGTTCAAAAAGCTCAAGGACTCGATGCCCTTGAGCTTTTGTTTAATACATCTTCCCTGTGAGGAGGAACTTCTTTACTTTTCAAAAAAGTTTTATAAATAAAACCATTCACCGTCTTCATCGGTATTTCCACTTAATTTGACCTTATTGCTGCCATCGAATTTAATCTTATACAGGTTTCCTCCGTCTTCTTTGTTGACATAATAAATCCAATTTTCGGTGATGTTTATAAAATCACAGCTGTTCGTGCAAAGCAGTGTTTTGTTACTGCCATCCTTATTAATTCTGTATAACTTGCCTCCGTCATTTTTATTGGAATAATATATAAATTCACCATATACGTTAATATTCGATGAAGTGTCCTCATTAATCCTTACAACATTGCCGTCTAAAGTCATTTTGTAGATTCTTCCCCCATCGCTGTTGTTTGCATAATATATGCAGCCGTCCTCAGCGTTTATATAATTGCAATCATTATCAATTAACTTTACCCTTTCAGTACCGTCCAGTTTTATTTTATATATGCTCCCCTTATCGTTTTTGTTAACATAATAAATCCAATCCTTAGTTACATTTAAGCAATATGACTTGTCGCTGCTTATTTTCGTTCTGCAGCTGCCATCGGTCTTAATCTTATATATTCCATACCCATCACTTTCATTGCTATAGAAAATCCAATCATCTTTCACTGTTATATCCCAGGCTTTGTCACTGTTTAACTTTTCTACATAGGCTCCGTCAATGCTGATTCTGTATATCGAATCATCATCACCGGAATTGCTGAAATAAACCCAATCGCCCAAAACATTTATATACCATGCGGATATGTTTGCCAGCACTTGTTCAAAACTGCCGTCAATTTTTACTTTACAGAGCTTGTTTGTAATAGAGTAGTAATCCCACAAACCCTGCGACGAAACCAGCCCGCCGTTTATAATATTACCTTGCGAATTGCCTCTGCTGCTTCTTGATACCTTTATATCCCTTTGTTGGGATCCGTCAAAAGCATCATCCCCGTTAACTTGTTCCAATATATCTTCAAAAAAGTCATCTTCAAAAATATCGTCTTCAAAAAAAATATCATCCAGATCCATAGGGCTTTTTTTCTGTTCTTCCGGAACAAATTCAGGATATACCTCTGTTTTATCGAATTCTGCATCCCTCTGTTTTTCATTTCTTTTCTTATATCCGGGAAGGGTAAGGCACTGATTTTTTTCTTCGGTGCCCAGAGAATCCAAAACCCTTTCAAGTTCCTGCCTCATTTCCGAAGCATTGGAATACCTCTCTGAAGAATTATGCCTGCACGCCTTGAGTATAACCGCACCAAGCTTATCTCCCGCCTCAATGGGAGAATTCAACTCCTCACCGGAAATCCTTCTCTCTAAAGCTTCTTCACTGTCTTTATATTTTATAACTTCCGGGTAAGGCGGAACAAGAGGTATTCTGCCGCAATTCAACAACCTGTACAGAACAATTCCCAAAGAGTATAAATCGGCTCTGACATCATATTTCTCGCCCCTAAAAACTTCAGGAGCCATAAAAAGCGGCGTCCCTTTCATTGATGCCGCTCTTCCGCTTTTCGATAATTCCTTTGAAATTCCGAAATCCCCCAGTTTAAACTCTCCATATTTCGATACAAAAATGTTTTCGTCTTTAATATCCCTGTGTATTATCCCCCTTTGCGAGCAAGTCTCAATTGCCGAACAAATATCTATACCAAGCTTTATTACGTCCTTCCTTGTTAACAATGTTTCACTGATAAAACTGTGAAGTGTTTTAAGGTACTCCATTCTAAGAAGTATATCCCAACCCGGAGGATCATCCCTTTTTATAACCATGTGATCCTCATAACCCACAATATTGCTGTTACCCTTTAGTGTATACATAACCCTTATTTCATTAACAATATTTTTAACAGAGTCCTCAAAATAGTCCATCAGAGAATCATCATTTGTGGCCATAACTGCAGAAGCCTCTCGATACTGTCCTTTTGTAGGCACACGTATTACTTTTAATGCCGCTTCATACCTGAATCCCCATTCTTCCTTAACTATTTTAAATACCTGCCCAAAGCTTCCCTCTCCAATTAATTTTTCTACATACCAGCCACCCCAAAGGGGTTCATATCTTTTTATATAATCTATATCGCCTTGCACAACTTACCTCCTACTTAATCATACCTTTACCCTTCAATATCTTTAATATTAATTAATATAGAAGTAATGTTATCATCACCGCCCCTGTTTAATGCTTCCTTCACAAAAGATGCACATATTTCACTGTTTTTCATTTTTCCCCGGGCTATTTGCAGCAATGCCTGCTCTTCAATTGTGTCTGTAAGTCCGTCACTGCATATCAAAAATTTGTCATCCTTTTCTATTTCAATAATGTCCGAAAAATCCGCTTCCAATATTCCTTCGGAAGGAGAAATTCCAAAATATCTGTATAGCCGGTGCCTGCTGTTATGGGTTAAAGCCGATTCCCGGGTCAAAGCTCCAAGTCTTATAAGCCGCTCGGCTTCTGTATGATCGGTGGTAAGCCGTTTAATTTCTCCTTTTCGTATTAAATAAACCCTGCTATCGCCCAAATTTAGTGCCACCGCCTTATTACCGGAAATGGTAAGGCAGGCAAAAGTGGTTCCGATAGGACTGCCCTTTTTAACCGACATATCATATATATATTCATTGGCCTTTAAAACATAACTTTTAAGGCAACGGATAATAGTCTCAATATCTTTCTTGCCGGGACTTTCTGTAATCTTTTCATGAAGTTTTTTTAATATTTTCACGGCAGCAAAGGACGCTTTTTCTCCATATTTTTGTCCGCCCATACCATCGCATACCGCAAAAATATATTCTTCTGAAGATTTGGAAATTGAAAACTTAGCACAATTATTTGACTGGTTTTCATCTATAAAAATACCGTCCAAAAAGAAATTATCTTCGTTTTTATCTCTAATCAATCCCCTGTGCGTATAAGCATCGGCCTCAACTTTTATCACATTAACCTCCAAACTTTATATACTCAGGATTAATTTTTATCTACAGTACTCTTATGATATTTTAGTTTTCTATTATCAAGGTCTGTGTTTTTACTACCCTTAATTTATTATCGTCACTTGAAAGATCCGACAAGTATTTATTAAACATAGAAGTCTTGAACTTGTATACGGTTTTTACTTCAATTTTACACTTGTCGTCGCCCAGCAACTCAAATTTGACGGTAAAGTCATTATATTTGCCATCGTTGGATTTATAGTATTCATTCAGATTTAAGGCGGAACAAAAATTTTCTTTAAAAATTTTTTTAAATTTATCAAAATCAATCTTTGCCTCAGCGTCCATAGCACTTTCAACAACTTCCGAACTGGTTATTGCAGCACGGCCGGATGTACCGACAGCGGCACTGATTTTGCACATATCTCCAAATGCACTGAGGAGCTCCACGCATGGTGCTAATAATGCAGTGAAAAAAATAACTGCTGCCAGTATATACGCTACAAATTTCATCCAATCCCCTCCTAATAAGCATAAGGATCCATATCTTTATAGTATCTGACACCCGTTGAGGGGATAGTAAATCTGATGGGCAACTTCCTTTCAAATTCATTGCCAAATATCTTTACTACAAAAGGGAAGTCGGCCTTTATGGTAATACTAAAAGTCTGTCCCTTTTGAAGACGAAGTGCCGGGTTGTCCACGCCTCTTTTTACCTCAACATTATTCATATATACCTTTACTTCACCTATATGGTCTTTATATAAAGGTTTTGATTCCAAATCACTTATCACATTCTCAACCATATCTGAGGTTACATAATTTACAATCGATGCTTCCGTAGCAACATTAAAAGTATTGTATATTAAAGTTAGATACCATGGGAAAAATAATAAAAAATTGGTAAACGAAAGCACAAAAAACGAAACCAGAACCACTGCAAGAATGGAATTAGCTACTCCCTTCATGCTAAACCTCCAAAAGTTATATTAAAATTGAAATACTTAATATTGCAGCAAGTTTAATCCCCTATATTACTGCCGATAAAGTCCTTTATCATGTTCCAGACATCATTGAAAATTGAACCTGCTTGATCCCTAAATACCGTAAGAACTATTCCCACAGCAACAATCGCCCCTAAAGATATTGCTATTTCTTTAATTCCAAAACCCTTTTGATTGCTTATTAAGTGCGTATTCTTTTTATGTAGAATTTTTAAAGCTTTTTTCATGTTATATTCCCCCTCATTTTTCCAATCATCTTTGTATTTACCTTTGTAATTATAATACCAAATTATTCATTGAATTTCAATACATAAGACTCGACAAAGGGTAAATTAAACAATAAATATAAAGGAAATGTCCCGAAAACTTAGGTTCTTTCTGCATTTTTCTTTGTATGCATAATATGAACCGACTAACATTCAGTCCAAGTGACTTAACATATCCAAAGCTACTGCCATTGCAATTGAATGTACAAACAAGTTCTTATTTAAAATCTCAATATTTAAAAAGCCTTCAAACCATTTTTTCGCACAAGTATATATGAGCTCATTTTCATAATATATTTTATAATTATGTAAAAACCAATCCCTTTCTATCTTTATAAATGGATTGGTAATTTCAATTGTGCGTCTTCCCCCGTTTGTTTCATGCACTATAATCTTTGTGAACAATTCATTTTTGATATATATTTCATATAGCGGTCCTCCCACTCCATTTTTTACATACGGCAAATACTCCAGTCTGCAATAATCATTTATGGTGAAGTTAAACCCTTTCTCCCTTTTTATATGTACAGTATATTTACCATCTACACTATCCTCAAGTATATCCTTTAGTTTCATATCATTTTTCGGAGGAACCGGAAATTGAAATTCGATTTCTTTGCCATATATTTTTCTGTCAAAACCTACAATAAGTATTCTTTCTCTATGCTGAGGTACATAAAACCTTCCGTCAAGTACATCATCAAAAACTTCATAGTCAAGATTATCAAGAGTTTCTCTTACTATTCGATAAGTATTTCCTCTGTCATGAGATTTAAGGTTTTTTACATTCTCAAGCAAAAATGCTTTGGGTCTCTTTTCATTAATGATTCTTACAACATCAAAGAACAGCGTTCCCTGAGCCTTATCCAGAAAACCATGTTTTCTTCCTAGACTATTCTTTTTGAAACTCCTGCAATGGAAAATGGCTGGCATGGGAAACCTGCAACAAGAATATCATGGTCAGGTATATCTTTTTCATCTACCTTTGTTATATCTCCTTCAGGTTTTTCTCCAAAATTACTTAAATAAGTTTTTTGGCAATATTTATCCCATTCTGAGGAAAATACGCATCTGCCTCCACACTGTTCAAAGGCTATTCTCATTCCTCCAATTCCTGCAAACAGGTCAATGAAAGTAAATTTACTTTTATCATTCCAGTTAGTATTTTTATCAGCAAAATACTCTACTATAGATTCATGAACAATGTCCTGCATTGAACTGTTTTTTATTCTGGAATAGCTGTTCAGCTTCTCATAAAGAACTTCATCAACACGTATATGTATTTGCTTTTTCATCTTTTTTCGCCTCTAGGAAATATTATATACCAAATATGTCCCTATTATATATTAACAAACATATGTTCGCAATATCTTTTTAAAACTTTTCAATATTTAACGATAACATAGCAAATACTACAGTCTTTTTTAAGTGTCTCCAATACATTAGGATTTGCTTAATAAAAACAATATTCTGTTTCTAAACCTGAATATCAAAATAATGCATTGCTTCCACATCCATTTTATTTGTTTCAAAACATTTTATAAATGTAAAGTAATTAGTTTCAAAGTTTCTTGGCAATTACCTGTGCCGGACTTTCACCAGCAAGTGTCGTACAGCCTCTCCGGGCGGCACCAACTAAAAAAGGACTCTTACGAGTCCTTTTCCTCTTCATTCTTTTCTTCGCAATGCTTTCCGTCTTCCACTTCATCGTCATCTTCGTTAACAATCCTTGCAACAGCCATGACCTTAACTCCCTCATTCATCCTCATGAGAGTAACCCCCTGTGTTGCCCTGCCTAAAACACTTATGTCCTGTGCCTTAATCCTTATGATGGTACAGTCTGAACTTATGAGCATTACATCATCATCATCACATACAAGCTTCATTCCCACCAGTTTCCCGGTTCTTTCCGTTACCCTGTATGTAAGGATGCCTTTTCCCCCTCTAAACTGTACTTTATATTCGTCAAGCTCCGTCCTCTTACCGAAACCGTTTTCTGTTACCACCAGAAGGCTTGTGTTTTCAATATATGCACTCATGCCAATTACTTCGTCATTGTCTTCAAGCTTAATGCCCCTTACGCCTTGGGACACCCTGCCTAATGGCCTTGCATCCTTTTCATTAAACCTTATGGACAATCCGTTTCTTGTTACCAGCAATATATCCTTCGTTCCGTCGGTTAACTGCACATCAATAAGCTCATCGTTTTCCCTTAGTGTAACTGCAATAAGTCCGCCCTTTCTGATGTTATCATAGTTCATAAGATCTGTTTTCTTAACTATACCCTTTTTTGTCGCCAGGAATAGATACAAACCTTCCTTATACTCGCTTATGGGAATCACGGTTGTAATCTTTTCATCCTGATCTAACTCAAGCAGGTTTACTATTGCCGTTCCTTTCGCCTGGCGTCCTGCCTCGGGTATTTGATAAGCCTTTAACCTGTATACCTTTCCCTTGTTCGTAAAGAAAAGAATATAGTCATGGGTTCTGGTAACAAAAAGGTTCTCAACAAAGTCTTCCTCTCTTGTACTAAGTCCTGTTATACCTTTACCGCCCCTCTTCTGGCTCCTGTAAGTGTCTGTGGGGAGCCTCTTTATATACCCGAAATGAGTAAGGGTTACAACAGTTTCCTCATCGTCAATCAGATCTTCAAAATCTATATCGCTTTCATCGGGAACAATTTTTGTCCTTCTTTCATCCCCGTACTTTTCCTTTATCCCGTTAAGTTCTTCCTTAACGATGTTTAAAACCATAAACTCATTTGCAAGAACATCTTTATAATATTTAATCTTTTCCAAAAGCTCCTGATACTCTTTTTCAAGTTTTTCTCTTTCCAAGGCCGTAAGTCTTCCCAGCCTCATATCCACAATGGCCTGTGCCTGCTTGTCACTGAAAGAGAACCTCTCTATCAGCCTTTCCTTTGCTGTGGCTTCATTCTTAGATCCCCTGATAATTTTTATTACCTCATCAAGGTTATCTATGGCAATCTTTAATCCTTCCAAAATATGAGCCCTAGCCTCAGCTTTATCAAGTTCATATTTTGTCCTCCTAACTATCACATCTTTCTGGTGTTCGATATAATAGTCTATAGCTTGCCTCATATTAATGATGCGGGGTTCAAACTTTTTATCAGGAGTCTGTACCAGTGCTACCATGTTTACGTTGAATGCATCCTGCATCTGAGTGTTTTTATAGAGCTGGTTTAGAACAACGTTTGCATTGGCTTCTCTTTTAAGCTCTATAACTATTCTCATTCCATCTCTGTCAGACTCATCCCTCAAATCTGATATATTCTCTATTCTCTTTTCCTTAACCAGATCTGCTATTTTTTCAATTAATCTAGCCTTATTAACCTGGTAGGGAAGCTCTGTTACAACAATTCTCTGCTTGTTGGCCGTCATTTGCTCAATATTGGTAACGGCTCTTAGTACTATTCTTCCCCTGCCAGTTCTATAGGCATCCTTAATACCCTGTGTTCCGACTATTGTAGCACCTGTAGGAAAATCAGGGCCTTTAATTATTTTGTTAATCTCTTCAATAGTCATTTCCGGATTGTCTATCACCGCTATTATTCCATCAATAACCTCAACCAGATTATGAGGAGGAATATTTGTTGCCATACCAACGGCAATACCCGAAGAACCATTCACCAGAAGATTCGGAAATCTTGACGGCAATACTACAGGTTCAAAATCATGCTCATCAAAATTCGGTTTAAAATCAACGGTATCCTTGTTGATGTCCCTTAGCATTTCCAGAGATATTTTTGATAATCTTGCTTCCGTATACCTCATAGCCGCCGGGGGATCTCCGTCAACAGAACCAAAGTTACCGTGTCCGTCAACCAGCATATATCTTAATGAGAAATCTTGAGCCATACGCACCATACTGTCATAAACTGCCGCATCACCATGAGGATGAAATTTACCCAAAACCTCTCCCACTGTGGTTGCACATTTTCTGTATGCTTTGTCCGGTGTAAATCCCAGCCCGTACATAGCGTATAATATTCTTCTGTGAACAGGCTTAAGACCGTCTCTGACATCCGGCAGAGCACGATCGATTATAACGCTCATTGCATAATCAATGAAGGATTTCTTCATTTCTGACTCAATGTCAACAGGTACTATTCTCTGCTCTTTTACATTATTTGTATCTGACATCTATGCTTACCTCTTTCCTATACTTAAATGGACACTGTTCTTACAATACTTTAGAAAAATATCCATAACATATATATTCTAATATAGTTTTGAGGAACTGTCCACAAAATTTACAGTTCTTAGGTGCATATTTTCGGTTGAGGCATTGAAAATGAAACTATTTGGGTATCCTTATTATAAACTCTACATAACTGCCCCTGTCAAACTGTGCTGCTTTTGCATTAACCCCGGATTTTTTCATAAGTATTATTGCCTGTTTTATGGTATTTATGAATATTCTTATGTCCTTAATGGCTTTTGTAAACACTACCTTGTTTTTCTTTTCATTTTCATTCTTCGTATATCTTTCTATCGCTTTTTCAATGAGCTCTTCAGTTTTCTTTACATTAAGACCTTTTTCACATACTCTCTTTAACACCTTTAGCTGAAGCTGCTCATCATGGAGCTTTAACAATGCTCTGGCATGTCTTTCAGTAAGATTATTGTCTGCCAATATTTTTTTAACAAGGGGTGGAAGCTTTAAAAGCCTTATCTTATTTGCTATGGTAGATTGGCTTTTTCCTATTTTTTTGGCAAGCTCCTCTTGGGTAAAGCCATGCTCATTAATAAGATTGTTATATCCTTCGGCTTCTTCCATATAACTTAAATCTTCTCTCTGAAGGTTTTCTATAAGGGCTAAAACTGCGGAATCATTATCATTAATGTTGACAATAATACAGGGAATTTTTTTGAGACCGGCCATAGTAGCGGCTCTAAGTCTTCTTTCACCTGCTACAAGCTCAAACATATTTGTTGATAGCCTCCTGACATTAATAGGCTGAATTACACCATACTGTCTGACTGATTCGCAAAGCTCCTCTAAAGATATTTTGTTGAACTGCTTTCTTGGCTGATAAGGGTTGGGTCTTATGTTTTCGATGTTAATATAAGTAATGTTTTTTTGTTCCTCCCCTTTTCCTGCTTTTTCAATACGTAATCTGTTTTCTAACATAGGGCACCATCCTTCGTAAATTTATTTTTTATCATTAGTTAAATCTGAATTATTTCCGCTTCTTACTAAACGGAAATAATTTCTAATAAAAAACATAAAAGGAGTATTCGCCCGATATTCTCCAATTCCTTTTTTTCTTTTAAAGAATCGTTCGCCCAAATGTGCTATATTACTGCATTTTACAGCTCTAAACCAAAGGGGCCTTTGAAGGTTTCCCTGATTTTCTGGGATATTTTGTCGGTGTATGTCGAAACTTTTTTACCACTACGACATTTCTTTTAATGTAACTAAAAGGAAGATTAAATTCAATAACCTCTTCAATCTTTCCTCCAAGTTCGTTCAAAGCCTTTTTTGAACTTTCCAGTTCATCCACACTGCTGCCCTTCATTGCAATAAAGTATCCCCCAACCTTTACGAAGGGCAGACAATACTCCAACAAAACAGGAAGGTTTGCAACAGCCCGGGCAACAGATATGTCGTACTTTTCTCTGTAATCCGTTTGCTGACCCATTTCTTCCGCCCGTGAGTGCACAGCAGATATTTCTTTTAAACCAAGTCTATTAATGACTTCATCTAAGAATCCAATCCTTTTTTTAAGAGAATCCAATAACTTCACCTTTAAATCCGGATAAACTATTTTAACCGGTATTCCGGGAAATCCTGCACCGGTACCGACATCAATTATTTTTGATCCCTTGTCCTTTATTATAGGACATATGCTGATAGAATCAATAAAATGCTTTATTATAATCTCCCTATCGTCCTCTATTGCAGTAAGGTTCATTCTTTGATTCCAGTCTTTTAATATATCTCTATAAATAAAAAACTTTCCAATCTGCTCTTCATCCAAGCTTATATCAAACTTTAAAGCAGCATCTTGCAGCAGTTCTTTTAACTTTAATTCCATTTTTATTCATTAATCCTCCATTATCCAGATTTTGCTTATTCCCGTCTTTGCTGTTCAAGATAAATAAGCAGCACAGAGATATCAGCAGGGGATACCCCCGATATTCTTGAAGCCTGTCCCACCGATTCAGGCTTTATTTTATTCAGCTTCTGCCTAGCTTCCACCCTGAGCCCTTTAATTTCATCATAGTCTATTTTCTTATCAAGCCTTCTTCTTTCAAGCTTTTTAAACTGTTCCACCTGCTCTAACTGCTTTCTTATATAACCCTCATATTTAACGGATATTGATACCTGTTCCCTAACGGCATGACTTAAGGAAGGCCTTCCTTCGTCAATTTCGCCGAGGGAATCGTAATCCAGCTCGGGTCTCTTCAAAAGATCTACAAGTTTAACACCGGTTTTTATTGTTGTACTTCCTTTTGACTCAAGAAACCTGTTTACCTTTTCCGATGGCGGAATGTTGACCTTTTTTATCCTTTCAATTTCCTCGTTAATAAGCCTTCTTTTTTCCTCAAATTTTTTATATCTTTCTTCGGAAATAAGACCTGTTTTATATCCAATGGGAGTAAGTCTCAAATCTGCATTGTCCTGCCTTAAAAGCAATCTGTATTCCGACCTTGAGGTCATCATCCTATAAGGCTCACGGGTACCTTTTGTCACGATATCATCAATCAAAACCCCTATGTATGCTTGAGAACGGTCTAATATCAAAGGCTCTTCTCCTTTTATTTTCATTACAGCATTTATACCTGCAACAATTCCCTGAGCGGCAGCCTCTTCGTAGCCTGAAGTACCGTTAATCTGACCAGCAAAAAACAATCCCTCTACATTCCGAAGCTCCAACGAAAGCTTTAGCTGCGTAGGCTCAATACAGTCATATTCTATGGCATAGGCACTCCTCATTACCGACACATTCTCAAGTCCCGGAATTGTCTTCATCATCTCAATCTGTACATCCTCAGGCAAACTGGTGGACACCCCCTGCAGATACATTTCCTGGGTATCAAAACCCATGGGTTCTACAAAGACCTGATGACTCTCTTTATCCTTAAATCTGACAATCTTGTCCTCTATAGAGGGACAATACCTAGGTCCGATTCCTTCGATAACACCGCTGTATAAAGGAGACCTGTGGAGATTTTCTTTTATTATCCTGTGGGTATCATTATTTGTATAAGTAAGGTAGCAGGAAATCTGTTCCTTCTTTATTTCCCCGGTCTCAAAAGAAAAGGGTACTATTGTTTCATCTCCAGGTTGTTCTTCCATTTTAGAAAAATCAACGCTTCTTTTATTGATTCTCGCAGGTGTACCGGTTTTAAACCTCAAAAGTTCAATCCCAAGCTCTTTAAGACTGTCCGAAAGCTTGTTTGCGGGAAACAACCCGTCAGGTCCTCCACTGTAGCTTACATCCCCTATAATAATCTTACCTTTTAAAAACGTACCTGTTGAAACAATTATGGCTTTACACTGGTATATACCCCCTGTATGGGTTTTAACCCCTTTAATGATTTTTTTGCCATCCTCTTCTTCAGAAATTATTTCAACTATTTCAGCTTGCTTTACATCGAGGTTTTCCTGTTTCTCCAAGATGTTTTTCATCTCAATCTGATACATTCTCCTGTCCACTTGAGCCCTCAACGAAAAAACCGCCGGACCCTTTGCAGAATTTAGCATCTTTGATTGTATAAAGGTTTTGTCGGTGACCTTTCCCATCTCCCCGCCTAAGGCATCTATTTCCCTGACCAGATGCCCCTTTGCTGTGCCACCTATATTGGGATTGCAGGGCATATTTGCAATGCTGTCAAGATTAATGGCAAACACAGCAGTTTTCATACCGAGTCTCGCTGAAGCAAGAGCAGCTTCACAGCCTGCATGCCCCGCTCCGATCACCACAACATCATATTCTCCTGCTAAAAATTCCATAGTAAATCCCTTCCAAATAATTTATTTTCAAGCGTATTAGTGAAAATACAAATATTCCAGAAACTTAAGTTTCGCAGTCTAGCCGCCTGTAAATACTCCTTTTATTTTCCAAGGCAAAATCTTTGAAAAATTTCGTGCATAACATCCTCACTGACCGATTCACCGGTTATCTGACCCAGGTAATCGGCAGCATCTTTAATATCAATTGCCAAAAGATCCACAGGTACTTGTTCCTTCTGTGCAGCCAAGGCTTTATCAATACTCGATACAGCCTTGTCAATAAGGCTTTTATGCCTTACATTGGTGAGCAAAATCTCATTATTCATACCCACCTCTCCCGATACAAACAGGTCTACCAATGTATTTCCCAACTCTTTTATTCCTGTGTTCTCTTTAAGAGAAGTCCTTAGATACCTTTTTCCTTCCAACTTCTTTTCTATTTTTCTAATTTCATTTTCATCCACAAGATCAACCTTGTTTATAAGTATAATCAGCTTTTTATCCGCAAGCCCTAATATTATTTTGTTATCTTCGTTATTAATACCCTTTTTAGCATCAATCATCATTATGATAAGGTCGGCTTCATCAATTGCTTTATGAGTCTTTTCTACCCCTATTTTCTCAACAACATCCTGGGTTTCCCTTATGCCCGCCGTATCAATTATCCTTACAGGGATGCCGTTTAAATTTATATACTCTTCAATTATATCCCGGGTGGTACCGGGTATGTCGGTAACTATGGCCCGATTCTTTCCGGACAATTTATTTAAAAGGGAGGATTTTCCTGCATTAGGTCTTCCGATTATAACCGCATCAATTCCTTCTCTTATTATCCTTCCCTTTTCAAACCCTTTAATTGTGTCCTGGAGTTTTTCCTTAATTTCGCCCAATCCATTGTATATCATACTGCCAGTTACCTCTTCAACATCATATTCAGGATAATCTACAGTTACCTCTATATGAGCCAGAAGTTCAATAAGCTTTTTTCTTGCCTCCTTAAGCCTTTTAGAGAGTTTTCCCTCCAACTGGCTTATTGCAGCCCTTGAGCTCTCATGGGTTTTAGAATTTATAAGATCAATAACCGCCTCAGCCTGCGACAGGTCAATTCTCCCATTTAAAAAAGATCTTTTTGTAAATTCTCCGGGTTCTGCAAGCCTGGCACCTTCGCTTATACATAGCTCCAGTATGTTTTTTAACACCATAAGCCCGCCATGACAGTTTATTTCCACAACATCCTCCCTTGTAAAGGTGTTTGGCTTTTTCATTTTCGATACAAGCACCTCATCAAGGGTAAGGCCGTTTTTGGGATTAACTATTTTACCATAGTTTATGGTATGGGATTTTATGAGTTTAAAATCCTTCTTCCCGATAAAAATCCTTTCCGCTATTTCAAAAGCTTTGTCCCCGCTTATTCTAATGATACCTATTCCACCGGTTCCATGGGGTGTAGATATTGCGGCAATCGTATCTTCCTTATACATTAGGCTTCCTCCGCTTCGGTCATTTCTCCCTTTGTGAAAATCCTTTTATTTAATGAATTTCTTCAAAAAATGGTCCAGGAAAATTAATCCTGAACCATTCCCAGTCCATACGTTTTGAATGCCTGTATACTATTAATCCTTTTAACATACTAGCTTTTTACTTCAATAACTCTAGCTTTTACTTCAATAACTATTTCAAGGTTATAATAACCTTTCTGTTTGGTTCATCGCCAATACTATAAGTTTGAACATATTTATGGTTTTGGAGCGAAGAGTGTATAACCCTTCTTTCGTAAGGATTCATTGGTTCAAGAGTAATATTCTTTTTATATTTCATTACCCTGTCTGCCAATTTATTGGCAAGCTTTACCAAGGTTTCCTCTCTTTTTTGCCTATAATTCTCTATATCGATAACAACCCTTTTATAGTCTTCCTTGCTCTTATTAATAACAAGACTGGTCAAATATTGAAGAGAGTCTAAGGTTTCTCCCCTTCTTCCAATTACTATACCTATATCATTACCCTCTATCTTAATAAGAACAGAATCGTCTTTCTCCTCAACCAAAACATCCGCATTAACCTTCATCTTGCTAAACAAATCCAATAAAAACTTTTTTGCTTTTTCTCCACTAGTCTCCTTCAATGTAACCCTGACCTTGGCTTGTTTACTTCCTATTAGCCCAAAAATGCCTTTTGCCCCTTCATCCAAAATCTCCACTTCAACATTTTCACGCTTTACATTAAGTTCTACAAGAGCAGCATCTATAGCCTCCTGAATTGACTTAGCGGATTTTTCAACATAATTTGGCATTTATTTAACTTGATCCTCCTTCTTTTTCAAAATAACCTTATGAATAAAATACTGCTGAAGCATCTGAAAAACATTATTTGTAAGCCAATACAACACCAATGCTGCCGGAGCCTGAAATGAAATAAAAGCAGTCATAACCGGTGCTATAAACATCATACTCTTCGTCATTGAAGCACTCATATCTTCAGCACTTTTACTCTTCGGATCTTTTGAACTATTCTGAGCAGGATTATTTATGTTACCCTGCGTTAAATTCATCATAACCTTTGTGGACAAATATGTGGTAACAACTGCAAATATAACCAAGAACAATAAGGGTAAATAAGTAGCCGGATCTCCAAAGGGGTTTAATTTAGGAACGATACCCAAATTCATATCAAAGATGCCGAAATTCTCTATCATATCAAGCTTACCGCTTTTCAATGCAACATCCATCTGCCAATAACCACTCTTTGTGGCTATATCTTCTGGCAAACCGGATGCTGTAATTAAATCAGTTATTTGTTCTTTAGTCATATTGAACATGTAAGTCAAAGGTGAACGAACTACATATAACAATGAAAATAAAATCGGCAGCTGTATTAAAGAAGTAAAACAACCTCCTGTAGGACTACAGTTATGCTCCTGGTATATTTTCATCATTTCTTGAGTTTGTTTTTCCTTGTCGTTTTTATATTTTCTTTGTATTTCCTGTATCAAAGGTTGTATTTCCCTTAGTTTAGCACTCGATCTGTATTGTTTAACAGTCAACGGCAACAGCAATACTTTAACCAACAATGTAAATAAAATAATTGCAAGTCCATAACTACCAAAAGATAAATTTTCATAAATAAATAATAGTATCTGTCCTAAAAACTGCGATATAAAACCCATTTGCCCTTTTACCCCTCTTATTATTTAACCGGATCATATCCTCCTGGATGAAAAGGATGACACCTAAGTATCCTTCGTAAAGCCATAAAACCGCCCCTAATTATGCCATACTTGCTCACAGCACCAATTGCATATTGTGAACAGGTAGGATAAAACCTACAGCTTGGCACAATTTTAAGTGGAGATATCCACCTTTGATATATTTTTATAATATATACTACCCATTTTCTTAACAATACTTTTCTCCCATAAGTATATAAATAGAATATATCTACTTATTCAATAAAAGGTCAAATTTTCTTAATAAAAACTTGATTTCTTTTTTAATATCAAAGTAATCCGGCATATATTCATTTTTTCTTGCCACAAAAACAATGTCATATCCAACTTTAATTAAATCTTCATACTGCCTGTAATTCTCTTTAATGAGTCTTTTTATTCTGTTCCTTTTTACACTTTTACCGAATTTCTTACTGACAGTTATACCTAGCCTGTTTAGATTCAACCTATTTTTCATAACGTAGAGCACTATGTTTTTTCCTACATAAAATCTGCCCTTTTTATATATTCTAAGAAACTCGTTATTATTTTTCAGTGGAACAGTTTTTTTCATCGGTACTCCTTAAGCAATAATTATAACAATTCAGTTAGAAGAAAACTTTTTGTTTTTAAAAAAATTTTCTCACATAAACATATAATTTAAATAAAAAGACCACATCTATGCGGTCTTACGCTGAAAGAACTTTTCTTCCTTTCAATCTACGCCTTCTCAATACCTTTCTACCATTTGAGGTTTTCATTCTTTTTCTAAAGCCATGCTCTTTTTTCCTCTGCCTCTTCTTAGGCTGATATGTTCTTAACATAACAACACCCCCAATCCTTTCTATTTGTTGCATAAAAATAATAGTTAGCTAAATCCTTGTTTTTCTACTATCCTTTCAATAGAACATTTTCAAAGACAAATATCCTATTATAAACAACCCACTAAAATATCGTTTCAATTATATATTAAATCAATTGCCAATGTCAAGAAACTATTTTTATATGGATATTATAAAATTGATTTAATATTTTTGTGGATATCTTTACTTTTTTTATGTTGAATATTTAAGCAAAAATCCGATAATATNCTTAAATACCTGTTGATAACTCACAAATTATCAACANNATNNTGTTGATAATTTGTTGATACTCCCCTTTTATAACACTTAAATTTAAAGAAAAATTTCTATTTATGGAAAAACTTTTTTACATCTTTATATTTTTTTCCATAATATTATGTCATACTTTTTTTAAAATTATGCAAAACTGAAAAAATTTTATTATTAATTCCATACCTATTATACATAATTTGGATATGAATAGACATCCTATACAATAGGCGTCTTATACTTAAAAATTTAAGAGTAAAAAGTGCCTTTGTATAATCTATCAAATTTTGTGGATATCTTTTCTTTTTTATGTTGAATATTAAGCAAAAGTCTGATAATATAATTAATGCCTGTTGATAACTCACAAATTATCAACAGAATAATGTTGATAATTTATACACATTTTCTTTTACTAAATTTATATTTAATTTTTTACTATTAATATTGTATGACGTTTTTTTTAAAATTATACAAAATTGTTTTACATGTGCTTAAATTACCATTAGTTTGTCTAAAATTTTGTATATGTACTATTTAAACCAACGATAAATATTATAAACACTATAGAAAAAATTGCTATTAATATATGGTTTAATAGCAAACTACTTTTTTATTCTTTATTTTTTTAAATTTTTGGAGGGAATTATGAGTATCCAATTAAATGAGATGTGGCTAAAAATTTTAGAATTATTAAAAAACGAGCTCACAGAGATTAGCTATAATACTTGGATTAAAACCATTGATCCAATATCTATCAACTTAAATACAATTAATCTGGCTGTTCCTGCTGAGTTTAATAAAGGTATCCTTGAATCAAGATATAAGGAATTAATAAAAAATGCCATTAAACAAGCTACCTTTAAAGAGTATGAAGTAGAATTTATTGTTCCATCTCTAGACAATATGGAAAAGTATAAGAGGCAAGCTGAAAAAGCATATAATGAAGATGCAACAATGTCAATTCTTAATCCTAAATATACCTTTGATACCTTTGTAATCGGAAACAGCAACAGGTTTGCCCATGCTGCCGCTTTAGCAGTGGCAGAAGCCCCAGCTAAAGCATACAATCCTTTATTTATATACGGCGGTGTTGGTCTTGGAAAAACTCACCTTATGCATGCCATCGGCCACTACATATTAAATCAGAATTCTTTGCAAAGGGTATTATATGTATCCTCAGAAAAGTTTACGAACGAGCTTATAAATGCAATTAAGGACAATAAAAATGAAGAATTCAGATCAAAATACAGAAATATCGATGTACTCCTTGTGGACGATATTCAATTTATCGCAGGTAAGGAAAGAACTGAGGAGGAATTTTTTCATACGTTTAATGCCTTATATGAAGCAAATAAACAGATAATCATATCCAGCGATAAGCCTCCGAAGGAAATAACCTCTTTAGAGGATCGTTTAAGGTCAAGGTTTGAGTGGGGTTTAACTGCGGACATGCAGGCACCGGATTTAGAAACAAGAATTGCTATATTAAGAAAAAAAGCACAACTGGAAAACTTGGATGTACCTAACGAAATAGTAGTTTTTATTGCTGATAAGATAGCATCCAACATAAGGGAATTGGAGGGTGCTCTAAATAAAGTAATAGCTTATTCCTCCCTGACTCAAAATGAAATTACTTTAGATATTGCAAACGAAGCACTAAAAGATATTTTGTCTGCTAATAATACAAAAGTTTTAAACTGTGCCACGATACAAGAAGTCGTAGCAAGATATTTTGATATAAGGCCTGAAGACTTTAAATCAAAAAAGAGGACAAGGGACATTGCATATCCGCGGCAAATAGCCATGTATCTTTGTAGAGATTTAACCGATATGTCTCTTCCAAAAATAGGTGAAGGCTTTGGCGGAAGGGATCATACCACAGTAATACATGCTTGCGAAAAAATAAATTATGAGCTGGAGAATAATTCAGAAACACGAAGAGCCGTTAGTGAAATAAAAAGGAATTTATTAGGTAAATAAATAATTTTTAAATACATATATGATCTAGCTTTTATTTATTATTATAAAAATAGTTTTCAACAAAATTTGTTGATATGGGGAAAACTTGATGTGGGTATTATGTGTAAAATTTAATCAATGTTTGATTGATGTTAAACCTGTTGATTTTTAGAAGCAAAGTATAAACAGTTTAGTAACAGCAGGAATAGTTCAATTTTCCTATGGTTGGACAGGTTATACACAATATCAACAATACTTATTACTATTATTACTGATTTTATTATTATCTTATATAAAAGACAGGAGGTTCTTTTCAGTATGAAAGTTATATGTTCTAAAGAAGAACTATTCGATGGAATCAACATCGTTCAAAAAGCAGTTTCAACAAAAACAACTATGCCCATACTTGAAGGAATACTTATAGAAGCCGAAGAACAGTTTAAATTAACTGGAAATGATCTTGAGTTGGGAATTGAATGCTTTGTTAATGCTGATATACGCGAACCAGGTTCCATAGTAATAAACTCGAGAATGTTTGGTGAAATTATAAAGAAACTACCGGATTCCGAAGTTTTAATTGAAGTTAAAGAAAACAACAATGTAATTATAGAATGCGATAACTCACACTTTGAGTTAAAAGGTATGCCTTCTGAAGGATATCCTTCTCTTCCGGAAATAGAAAGTGAGAAAGCCTTCATAATTTCTCAAAAAGAAGTAAGAGAAATGATTCGTCAAACTCTGTTTGCCGTAAGTACAGATGATAAAAAACCAATATTTACCGGTTCGTTAATAGAATGTAAGGATAATAAATTAACTTTTGTATCTATAGATGGGTATAGGATGGCAATAAGAAAAACCTCACGTGAAAAAGATATATCAACGTTTAGTGTTGTGGTACCTGGAAAAACTTTGAATGAAATAGTCAAGATATTACAGCCAATTGATGAGGAAATAACAATTTATAGTTCCCAAAATCAAATTCTTTTTGATACGGGAAATTGCAGGATTGTGTCAAGACTTTTAGAAGGAGAGTATTTGAATTACAGAAGTATTATTCCAAATGAATATGAGACAAGAATAAGGGCTAATACTAAAGAAATGCTCTTAAGTATAGAAAGAGCTTCATTGATAACACTGGATGAGAAAAAATATCCTGTTAAATTCAATATATCGGACGAGAAGATAATTATATCATCAAATACTGAAATAGGTGCCGTCAGGGAAGAAGTTGGTGTTGAGGTAAATGGAGAAAATATGACTATCGGTTTCAATCCCAGGTATTTTATTGAAGCACTAAGGATTATTGAAAATGAAGAAGTGGACATGTTTTTCACAACAAGTATTGGTCCTTGTATCATAAAACCTATTGAAGGGGAAGAATTTATATATATGATTTTACCTGTAAAAATAAATAATGAATAGAGGAATTTAAAATGGTTTCTGTAAAAATAAATACTGAGTTTATAAAACTGGATCAATTTTTGAAATGGGTGGGTTTGGTTTTAACCGGAGCAGATGCAAAAAGCATAATATCTAACGGATTAATCAGGGTTAATGGTGAAGTTGAGACAAGAAGGGGAAGAAAATTAAGACTTGGAGATATAGTGAAACTGGATAATAAAGAGTATATTATAGATTAATACCTGGAGGTATAATTTGTATATTAGTGGCTTGTTACTTAAAAACTTCAGAAACTATAGGGATGTTTCTATTTTATTTTCCAGGGATTTAAATATTATATATGGAAATAATGCACAGGGTAAAACAAATATTATCGAGGCCATATTTTTGTGTGCTTCAGGGAGGTCACACCGCACGTCAAAAGACTCTGAGTTGGTTAAAATAAATACAAATGGGTTCAATGTATCTATGGAACTTATTAAGGGGGAAGGAAATAAGAGCATTGATATTAAATATGAAACAGGAAAGAAAAAAATGATTAAGATAAATGAAATTCCTGTTAGTAGAATTGGTAATTTGATGGGAAACTTGTTAGCTGTTATTTTTTCTCCGGAAGATATATTGATAATAAAGGAGGGGCCATCACAAAGAAGAAGGTTTATAGACATTACAATTAGCCAGCTCAAGCCATCATACTTTTATGATTTACAGCAATTTAATAAAATATTGCTCCAGAGAAATACGCTTCTTAAAGAGATACAGTTTAACCGAAGTTTGATAGAAACCCTTGATATTTGGGATGATAAAATATCGGAAACTGCTGCAAGAATAATGATGGTTAGAAATGGTTTTATAAATGAATTAGATGAAAAATCGAAGAATATACATCATAAAATTACCAATGGCCGTGAAGAACTGGGTATAAGGTATAAACCTTCAATTAATATAAAAACTTTCGATGATGTAGACAGTTTAAAGAAAGACTTAATGGACGGGCTTTCAAAGAAAAGAGATATAGAACTCAAAAGGTGTATTACAACGGTTGGACCCCATAGAGATGATTATGATATTTTATTAAATGGTTTGAGTTTAAAAATTTATGGATCTCAAGGACAACAAAGAACAGCAGTTTTATCTCTTAAGCTGGCTGAAATAGAGATAATAAAAAGTGTGATAGGAGAAAATCCTGTACTTTTATTAGATGATGTAATGTCGGAATTAGACTTTGAAAGAAGAGAATTTCTTATAGAGAATATAAAAAATATTCAGACCTTTATTACATGTACTGAAAAAGACTTTTTTCTAAGGAAAAATTTAGAGCAGGTCTTATTTATACATGTTGAGGATGGGAATGTAAAAATTGAAAACTAAATAATAATTATTAACTTTTTCAATGATAAATTGTATATAATATTTAATAAAGAAATATATTAAAAAATTTGCAGTTTGTATTATATTGGGATAGAATATATAGGGCAAATTAAATAGATTAATAAAGCATAAAGCAGCTTGGAGGATAAATATGTTTTTGCATATTGGTGGAGATTATGTTGTTTCATTAAGAAATATAATTGCGATTATGGATTTAGAGACAACTACCATTTCTAAGGATACGAAAGAATTCTTAAAAATTGCTGAAGAAGAGGGTTTTGTAAAGAGTATTACAGAAGAAATACCGAAATCTTTTATAATTACTGAGATAGATAAAAAGAGTAAGATTTATTTATCACCTATTTCTTCTATTACCCTACAAAAAAGAGCAAGATTTTTGGAAGAAAAAGCAAAGATATTGCGAAAAGTTTGATTTTTAAAAAGTAAAGTATCAATGATGATATTATTGTTTTGATAAACAGGAGGAAAAAATGCAGGATAGAGTAAAGTATGATGAAAGCAATATACAGGTTTTAGAAGGACTTGAAGCAGTAAGAAAAAGACCGGGAATGTATATAGGAAGTACATCTTCAAGGGGGTTGCATCATCTTGTGTATGAAATTATGGATAACAGCATTGATGAGGCTCTCGCAGGATATTGTTCAAAAATTACAATTGTTATAAATAAAGATAATTCAATTACAAATATAGATGACGGAAGGGGAATACCTGTTGGTATTCATCCTACAATGGGGATACCTACTGTTGAAGTTGTCCATACCATTTTGCATGCTGGAGGAAAGTTTGATGGACAAGGATATAAGGTATCCGGAGGACTGCATGGCGTTGGTGCTTCCGTGGTAAATGCACTGTCTGAGTATATGATAGTTGAGGTATCTCGTGATGGTAAGATTTACAGACAAAGATATGAAAAAGGAAAAGTCGTTACCGGTTTAGAGGTTGTGGGACAAACTGATATTACAGGAACAAAGACAACCTTTATGCCTGATTCGGAAATATTTGAAGAGATTGAATTTGATTATGAGATTCTTCTGGCAAGATTTCGCGAACTTGCTTTTTTGAACAAGGGGTTAAAGATTGTTTTGAGGGATGAAAGACCCGAAGAGCCTGTTGAAAAGGAGTTGCATTATGAAGGTGGTATTATATCTTTTGTAGAATACATGGATAGGAATAAAAGTCCTTTACATGATCCTATATATTATACAGGAGAAAGAGACGGTTCATTGGTTGAAATAGCAATGCAGTATAACAAAGATTCCTATGTAGAGAATATCCACAGTTATGCTAATAATATCCCAACAGCCGAAGGCGGAACTCATCTTACGGGATTTAAAACTGCTATTACAAAGGTTCTTAATGATTATGCAAGAAAATATAATGTTGTTAAGGAAAATGAAAAGAATCTTTTAGGTGAGGATGTAAGGGAAGGGTTGACAGCTGTAATAAGTGTAAAATTAACTGAACCGCAGTTTGAAGGACAAACAAAGACCAAACTTGGAAATAGTGAGATAAGGACTTTGGTTGAAAATGTTATTAGTGAAAAGTTTGAAAGCTACCTTGAGGAAAATCCATCTGTTTCAAAAATAATTCTTGAAAAATGTCTAGCATCTTCAAGGGCTCGGGAAGCAGCCAGAAAAGCAAGAGAATTAACCCGGAGAAAAAATGTGCTTGAATCAACAACACTTCCTGGAAAGCTTGCCGACTGTACTGAAAAGGATCCAAGTCTTTGTGAAATTTTTATTGTTGAAGGTGACTCTGCCGGTGGATCTGCAAAGCAGGGAAGAGATAGAAAATTTCAGGCGATTCTTCCTCTTTGGGGTAAAATGCTTAACGTTGAAAAATCAAGGGTTGATAAAGTTTATGGAAATGAAAAGCTTGCACCTATTATTACTGCTTTAGGGACAAGCATTGGAGATGATTTTGATATAAGTAAACTAAGGTATCATAAAATTATAATAATGGCCGATGCTGATGTCGATGGTGCCCATATCAGAACTTTATTATTGACCTTCTTTTACAGGTATATGTATCCTTTGGTTGAGAAGGGACATGTATATATTGCTCAACCTCCATTATATAAAATTTCAAAGGGTAAGGAAGAAATATATGCATATGATGACAGAGAGCTAACAAAGATATTTGATGAAAAGGGTTGGAAAAAAGGAGAATGTAATGTTCAAAGATATAAGGGCTTGGGAGAGATGAATCCTGAGCAGCTTTGGGAGACAACTATGAACCCTGAGACCCGAGTAATATTAAGAGTAGAGTTGGAAGATGCAGTGGCTGCAGATGAAGTTTTTACAGTTCTTATGGGGGAAAAAGTTGAGCCAAGAAAAGAGTTTATTCAGACATATGCTAAGACTGTTAGAAATCTCGATATATAAAAGAAAGGGCTATAAAGCCTTTTTTTTATTGCTTGGAAAAATGCAGAACCGGAATGGATTGAATGATTAGAAGAAAATGATTGATAAATTTAAAAAGATAGAAAAAGATGAAGTACTGGAAATCAGAAACGGAGAGTACAAAGGCTACAACGAAATAACTGTGTTATGAGTATATAATACAATTACACTAAAATTGATTTGAAGGTACAAGGTTATTATTGAATTTATTCTTTTCATAAAGATTTGTAAAAACCCCTTTTGAAACCTTGTTTTTTATTTCATTGCTATAATTTAAAACCTGTTTTCGATTAAGCCACAATGTATAAATAAAAGCTCATGGGCATCGAGCCCCTTCGCTTTTTGGTCATTTCACTTCGTGAAATCCCACTAAAAATTTAAAATGTTTCACGTGAAACATTTTTATAAAAGATAAAAAACTTAAATTAATCGCACGGTGAAATCATGAAGGGAGATTAAGCCATGGCTGTAGAACAGCACTTTAATATCGTGTTAAACAGCAAATTAAAATATCAACAAAATGAATAAAAACAGCATATTAAAATTCCGAAAGCACAATTTTACCGT
>JGI24709J26583_10000947_pt1 | contig 24534 bp, 21 predicted proteins | sample BioPla2DNA1_FD_26583 | JGI IMG/M metagenome (IMG submission 26583) | reverse complement strand
GGGTGCTGGTGTGCCCCGCGGTCTTCAAAACCGTTGCGAGGGGTTAAGAGCCTCTCCGGTGAGTTCGATTCTCACATGTTCTCGCCACAAAAACAGGGTGCCGCGCACCCTGTTTTTTAACATATATCTTCACTGTACACGTTATTGTTATTTTCATTTTCCTGTAGAACTGACGCCATCGGCAGGTAATTTCGTCAGTCACTTTCCTTCATCAAAAATACATCGGCAAGCAATTCAGCAGCGCGCCGGCTGTCTTGACCAATCTGAATCTTTACCTCATATAGGGAGTTAAATGATTTGGTCTCTCTTAAAAAGAAATACAGTTCCAGTCTGATCTCCTGACCATAGATATCCTGATTGAAGTCAAGAATATGGGTCTCAACCGTAATCTGTTCCAGACCGCCTACGGATGGTTGAAACCCGACATTAGTGACGCCCTCATACAAAGCCTCATCACAAAAAACCAATGAAGCATAGACTCCGAGTTTAGGTAATTTTGTTCCCGGCGCCAGAGCTAGATTGGCAGTTGGCATACCAAATTTCTTGCCTCTTCCCGCCCCTTTGACTACTCTCCCTTCCAGAATGTGAAGCGGGCTGATATTTGGGTTCAAGCTAGTCATGTCTATTATAAGATTCCCTTAAAAGCTAATATAATCAGGCCGCAACTAACGAGGATAAAGACACCCAAAATCACCATGCCGACATTGATCTTATTGCCTTTCGCATTCTGCGGCTGAGGCAAAAATCTAGTCTTGCGCAGTCCTAATACAATAGGTTTGTAAAGCAGGATGCTCAGCCCGGCATTCAGTGAGCCCTTGATTAAATTAAACGGCAAAATGGCCGGTACCAGCAGCTTGACCACATCCGCCCGAGGGATCTTCATATAGATTGGTGTCAGAATATAATTCCACAGCACCATGACTGCCGCCATTAGGATAACACCTGCGAACAGACTGAAAATCGCTCCGCCAATTGTGCGTCTTTTTTTATAAATATAGGCAGCAGTGCAAGCAAAAGAACATGTCGAAATAATATTCATGGCACAGCCGATCAGGCCGGTATCGCTGACAGTCACCATCTCCACCAGTGATACCACAAAGGAGATGATAAAGGCTGAGAACGGACCCCAGATAAAGCCGCCAATCACAATAATTACGTCTTTGGGATCAAACTTAAGAAAAGGTACAGCCGGAATCAAAGGAAAACGTCCGACCAACATCACCACATATGCCACTGCCGCCAGCATACCCAGGGCAGCTGTCTTCTTTGTATTCATAACAACCTCCGCAAAAAACTAACACCTGAAGTACTCCAATGTCCTCCAGGTGTCATCCATGTGTATCGGTGACTTCTTTGCTCCGGAAAATAAAACCGCTACCTATGAATAACCATCTTCTCCCATCCAGACTGTCACTGTCGGTTTTGGAATTTCACCAAATCCTGACCCGGCCTCAGCCGGATCCTGCATCTGCGCTCGCGGACTATCACCGCCGATCGGGAATTGCACCCTGCCCCGAAGACATTATTTGTTCAGTTGTCAAAACCATATTAGCGCACTAATTTGACAAAAGCAAAGCAGATCAACAAATAAATAAAGAAAACTATCATTTTTATCCCTTAACAACTGATAACAAAGAAAAATCACTGCTGCCAACAGCCACAATTATATGCTATTATCCGGTGAATAATTATTAGATTAAATAACTCTTTACAAAACAGTCATTAAGGCCTAAAATAACTTAAACCGTTGATTCGGGAGAGTAGGTTAGCGTATCCGTCCCAGAGAGTTGCTGCCGGTGGAATAGCAATACGGTAAACTAACTGAATGGGCCGATGAGGGCAAAGCGAAATCGCTGGAGAGTAGCCGAGACGACAGCCTCGCGTCAGGAGGCAGATGCATGTTAGTGCATCGTGAGTGGGTGGATTAATTCACCAAGCCGGGTGGTACCGCAGGAGATCAGCTCTTGTCCCAGCAAATTTTTGAGGACAGGGGCTTTTATTTTGCTCCTGACCTGGAAGGAGCAAAATATGACCACTATTCCTTACAAGACTTATTTGTCCGAGGCAGAGCTGCCGCAAGCCTACTACAATGTACGGGCCGATATGAAAACCGATCACAGGCCTCTGCTGCACCCTGAGACATTGCAGCCGGTTACCGTGGCTGATTTAGAGCCTATTTTCTGCCGGGAGCTGGCAAAACAGGAACTAAATGCTACCGACCGCTTCATCCCCATACCTGATGAGATACTGCAATTTTACCGTATGTACCGCCCTTCCCCGCTGGTACGCGCCTACTGTCTGGAGAGGGAACTGGATACGCCGGCAGAAATCTATTACAAATATGAGGGGGGCAACACTTCCGGCTCACACAAATTGAACACCGCCATCGCGCAAGCCTACTATGCCAAAGAACAGGGTCTCAAGGGAGTGACCACGGAGACGGGAGCCGGTCAGTGGGGCTCAGCCCTGGCCATGGCCTGTGCCTACTTTGGCCTTGACCTCAAGGTTTTCATGGTCCGCTGCTCTATCGAACAAAAACCCTATCGCAAAGTTCTGATGGAAACCTATGGCGCGACAGTTCTACCTTCGCCCTCAAACACGACAATAGCCGGCCGTTCATTTCTCGCGGATGATCCTGATAGTTCCGGTTCTCTGGGCATGGCTATCTCAGAGGCTATTGAGGTCTCACTGGCTGATCCAAACTATCGCTACACTCTGGGCAGTGTTCTCAATCAGGTGCTCCTGCACCAATCGATAATTGGTCTGGAAACTAAAGCAGCACTGGATCAGCTGGCAGTTGAAGCCGATATTCTCATCGGCTGTGCCGGCGGCGGNTCGAATCTGGGCGGACTGATGGCCGGCTTCATCGGAGATAAGCTGAAAGGTGGACGAGGGCCACATATCATAGCAGTGGAACCAGCATCATGCCCCACCCTAACCCGGGGTAAATTCTCCTATGATTATTGTGATACGGGCAAAGTCACGCCACTGGCCATGATGTATACGCTTGGCTCGGGCTTTGTACCGGCGGCGGGACATGCCGGCGGACTCCGCTATCACGGCATGAGCCCCATCATTTCCCAGCTCTACCACGACGGCTATATCGAAGAAGCCCGCAGCTATGGCCAAAAAGATGTTTTCGCAGCGGCTATCCGCTTTGCCCGCTGCGAAGGGCTGTTGCCGGCACCGGAATCGGCTCATGCCATCAAAGCCGCCATCGACGAAGCCGAAAAATGCAAAGAAAACGGAGAGAAGAAAGTCATCGTCTTCGGCTTAACCGGCATGGGCTCCTTTGACCTCTCCGCCTATGCGGCCTACAATGCCGATCTGCTCGAAAACACCGGACTCGAAGAAAGCTCACTACGCTCATCACTAGCTAAATTGCCGGTTGTATAATCAGTGCAGTAATGAATATCTGACTAGGGGCTGGCTACCCGCCCCTAGTTTAAAAAGAAACCTATACCCAAAGTCTCTTTATAACGAAGGCGCTCTCTTTTAGCCTGCCTGGCAGAGAAATACTGCCGGGATGCTACCGGTACCGCCCCGTCCGCAATGGATGGTAAAACTCTTGTAATTATGCGGAGTATCGCATATATTGTGCGCATAGTTGTAATTACGCGGCGGTAAAACGAGGCATGAACGAATATGAACGAATTGAAAAAAGAGCTTCCGACAAGCTCCTTGTGGGAACAGATTTTTAAGGCTTCATCGGTTTACGAAATATATCGCCAACCGGATAATGAAACCGAGATGCCGACTTTTTCTGAATACATATCCTCTTTGTGCAAACAGCGCGGCAAAGTACCGGAGCGCATCATAAAGAAAGCAAATATTGAGCGAACCTTTGGTCACGCAATCTTTCGCGGCGACCGTAAGCCGTCGCGCAATACAGTATTGCAGCTTGCTTTCGGCTTCGATGCCGATATCCAATTGGCACAATCCCTGTTAAAACATGCCGGTCATAGTGCACTGTACCCGCGAGTGCCGCGAGACGCCGTTATCAGCTATTGCCTGCACAATCACATTAGTTTTATCAATACCCAACAGATCCTTTTAGAATTAGGCTTACCGTTGATAGGAGGCTCAATGAAATGAGCAATATAAACTCCGCAATTGAAGAGCTGGCGACCATTCTTTTTGCAACTGAACTGCCCCGCAGCTTTCTTGATGGCTATGACCCGCTTGAATGTCTGTCACATAGCCACGGAACTGAAACCTACCTGGTACAGCAAAAAGGTTCAAATCGACTTTGTATAGCCAAATGCTACGACAAGGAGATCTACAAGTCAGTCAATGAGAGCTCTATACTAAAGACACTTTCCCATGAAGGGTTACCAGCTTTCATGGCTGAATATCAAAACGACACTCTCATTTGCATTGTCCGCGAGTACATAGAAGGAACGCCGCTGGATAAGTATATCGCAGAGCGCCATTTGACGGAGGCGCAGATCGTCGGGCTCTGCGTGAAGCTCTGTGACATTCTGATTTATCTGCACGGGCTTGAACCGCCTGTTATCCACCGTGACATAAAACCGCAGAACATCATCGTAAAAGAAGACGGTGAAATATCCTTGATTGACTTTGACATTGCACGTACCTATGACAAAGAAGCCGAAATCGATACGCAATTCATGGGTACCAGAACATATGCCCCGCCAGAGCAGTATGGTTTTGCCCAGACCGATTGCCGTGCAGATATATATTCACTGGGTATTCTGCTTTGCTTTCTGCTTACTGGCAACACGGATACTAAAAAAGCTAAGATAACCAACAAACGGCTTTCTTTCATCATAAACCGCTGCGCGTCCTTCTCGCCGCAGGAACGTTTTTCGAATGTAGCCGATGTTAAAAAGGCTTTACTGATTAGCGACGGACAAAAACAAAAACGGCGGACACATCTTTTCAGGACAGCATCTCTCGTCCTGCTCGCACTAAGTGTAGGCTTTACTGTAGGTAGATATACAGATTTTCTGGCACCTACCGTTACGGGAGTGACATTTGCCGAGCCTCTGATCGAACAGGCTGTACGCGTTCAGCTGGGCAAGAATGAAACCGAAACTATTACCAGCAAAAATTTACTTGCCGTGCGCGAGATATATATATTTGGCAACGAGGTAGCAAAAACAGAAGAGGTATTCTCCGATGGACTTAGCGGACAGCGGCGCGATACGCCGCGCGGGGAACTTACAACGCTTGCAGATGTGAAGCTACTGCCTAACCTCGAAGTACTGTATGTCAATTATCAGACTCTCACCGACATATCCCCGGTTTCCAAACTTAAATACCTTACCACCGTTTCCTTGCGCAGCACTTTTGTGGAGGATATTTCCGCCTTGTCAGGAATGAAGCAGCTAAACAGCGTATGTCTTTTTGATACGCATGTCTCGGATCTGTCGCCGCTGGGCTCCTGCCCCACGCTCTGCCTGCTGGATATCGGAATGACGCCAATCACCTCCCTCTCTGCCCTGCCCGACATCGCAAGCTTACGGTCACTGTCATTGAGACGAACGCAATTGCCGTCGCTTGAGGGAATTGATAGATTCAAGCTATTGGAAAAAATAGATCTATACCAATCATTATTATCTGACTTAACACCACTTCTTTCTCTCCCCAATCTATACGAAATCAGCATTGATGAAACGATGCGGAGTACAGCTGAAACCCTTGAAAATCCATCTTTTACAATCAAATACGAATAGAAGTCTTAAAGCAAAAAAGTGAACTGCCAGCTCACCTTTTTCTTTTAGGAATTAGGTATGTTTATGTGTATTGAGCATGATCGCGATTAATACACATGAGGAGGAACCACATGAACCGGATTATTTCAGCACTACTCATCATTGCTATGATTGTTTTGCTGTCTGCTTGCGCGGCAAAACCGGCAGAACCCACTGAACCGACAAAGCCACAGCAGGAAACCACAGTACCAGCGGCGCAGTCATCGCAAGCGACCGAGCCGGAACCTGAAAAAGTTGTAGTGTTCACCGATCCCGTGTTGGAGGAACTGATACGCCAGGCTCTGAACAGGCCGGACGGCGATATCACGCTCGCCGAAGCGGAGGCGGTGACCGAGCTTAATCTGGAGATGGAGGGCGGCGTGCCGATACCACGCGTCGAAGATATCAGCGATATTGTACAATTCCCCAACTTGACCTCGTTGAATCTTAATTGGGCACTCTATGAACCGAGTTGCAACATGGACATTAGCCCTCTGGCGGCTCTTACCAGGCTGGAGTGCCTCTACATCTGCTGCGATAATATTTCGGACATCAGCGCGCTTTCCGGTTTGACCAACCTGAAAGACCTCTGGATATGGGGTAACGTCATCAGTGACATCAGCGCTCTTGCCGGCATGACCAAGCTGGAAAGCATATGGATGAAGGCCAATCAGATATCCGACATCAGCGCGCTGGCAGGCATGAAAGACCTCATCCTTCTCTACATGGAGGACAATCAGATAGCTGATCTGTCTCCGCTTGCCGGGCTTACAAAACTGAAAAACATCTTGCTCTCCGGCAATCCTGTCACCGATTATTCACCGCTGGCGGACGTGTACCCCAATCTGGCAGAAAAAGACTTTGAGATGTCGAAACTGTACAAGCCGCTGGATATTTTCGGTGACGAGTTCAATCCGTGCGGCATGGCCAGGCCGGACTGTTTTAAAGTATTTTCAGCAAGCTTTGATAAAGGCTGTGATAAGTTCGAAGGCAAATCACTCTTTGTTCTCTCCATGACCGGCAGCGGTGATATGTTGGCGTGCGTCGCTTATCATGCTGACGTTGCGGGGCTTTCCGAAGAAGAAATGGATCAACGCATCAATGAATACCTTGAAGGTGGTTTCTGCCGGTTCCACGGCAAGGACGGTCGCATTGTCAATATCGATCGGGCTAACCCCGAAGACGACCGCTACGAGTATGTAGAGGCGGACGGTACGCACGAACAGACTGGTGCAGGCTGCGTCATCACCATTACATATTTCCTTGATGATGCCGATATAGAGAAGTACACACAACTGGTCAGGGATACCTACAACGTAGGCGCCCTGGCGCCCATTGCCGATTTTTTTGACACACATACTGATTTTGTCGAGTGCGGTATAGATGCCAATTTACATAAGGATGAAGCCCACACCTATGTAGTATATCGTCTCCCCGATGTCAAATCCGTCCAGCAGAGTATGCAGGCCAAGGACAACACTAATTGGTGGGAGTGGAACGGCATGATACAAACAGCCTTTACGCATAACGGCGTGGAAAGCAAGCTGATCTTCGATAGCAAGGATAAGTCCATAACAGTTGACCAGCTACACACGAAGTTATGCGCACCGCCAGCTGCGGCAGGCTCGCTCAGCGCACTGGGATTTGTCTTCGATGATGCCGGGACCTGCGGCGTATACGAGGAGCGGGAACCGCATTATAAATCCGTCGCTATCGCCAGGCCGGAATGGGGCGAGCATCCCGACGACTGGAACATCGAATTCATGGATACCGATATCAACGGTTACGGTCTGCGCATCACCTACCACGTCGACGAGGGCAAGTACCGTGTCGGGCTATCTAAGGACAAACAGGAATGTGACTACGAATGCTATCCTAACAAAGACGAACGAGGCTGGGAACATCCCGACCTTGATACCGTACAGCGAATGTTCAATGATGCTTTCGGTACAAAAGCGAAAGAACTATACTATAAACCGCTTGAATACTTTGAGCAGTTTGTGCAGGAGCGCTTCGGCCTGAGCGTCCAACAGCTTTACGCCGCGCCGAAGCGGTAAAAACGTAAAAAAGCTCGCGTCCGACCCTGGTTTACATTTTGCACAATTAAATATACCGAAGATAAAAATCCGGAAGTCCTTTGTTGATAAGGGCTTCCGGATAAAATTGTGGTGGAGATGAGGGGGATCGAACCCCTTACCTCTTGAATGCCATTCAAGCGCTCTCCCAGGTGAGCTACACCCCCACGGCTTGATTAAATTATCATATTTGGGCATGACTGTCAACCGTCGTCAGGTAACTGCTATTGCCTGTGGCTGGCCGGCAAAATGCGTTTAAGGAGACAGCTGTATACCACAATACACTGACATAGATGATCATATCTGCTCAGTAATTTTTCAGGCTCTCTGCGGCAAAAGTAGTTTCAGCAATCAGATCGGAAACTCTCTTATCCGATAAAGCTTCAATTAATGCTAAAGCAAAGTTCATGGCTGCGCCCGGGCCTTTGGCTGTAATAACATTGCCATCCCTGGCGACAAGTACATTCCTATATTGACCGTCAATGTCATCCTCAAAACCGGGAAAGCAGGTAAAGCGTTTACCCGCGATCAAGCCTGCTTCATTGAGAACAATCGGCCCGGCGCAGATGGCAGACACCAATCCACCTTGTGCCACTACTTGCTGCAGGGCAGCAATGACTTTCTGATTGGCTTTCAGATTATCTGCCCCCGGTTGTCCGCCCGGAATCACTATCAGATCAGTCTCAGTCAGCTGCTGCGCGCTAAGACCATCAATGGTCTGATCCGCGAGTACGCTGACACCGTTGGCCGAGGTAACCTGTAGCTCTTGATTCCAACTGCAGGTAGTAACTTGCATCCGCGCCCGTCTCAGCAAATCAATCGGTGTCATTGCTTCAATGATTTCAAAGCCGTCTGCTAAAAATACTATTATTTTATTCCTTGCCATACTAACACCTGTTTGTAATTTGTATCTCGTCTGTTTAGCCGAGATTTCCTTTCCATATTATAGACTTTGCTTATTATAGCCTTAATCACGCTGACCTTGTCCGCAATTTTGGTTACAATTTAGCCTTAATCTTTGCGTTATGTGAAGAGAATAAAGATAGTGATGCTTTAAATATTTTATATAAAAATATCACGTCACATTTACATCACATTTACATTATATAGGGTATACTCTAGAGGGTCTCAATATCATTACTACAATAAAAAAGGTTGACATGAGAATCGCTTTATTTTCAGATGTCTACATTCCTGCGGTCAGTGGTGTTGCCACCTCAATAGAGCTGCTTAGAAATGAATTAATTAAGCGCGGACATGAAGTCTTTGTTTATACCGTCAAAGATCCTGATGCCTTAGTTGATGACGACAATATCATTAGGATACCCTCCTTGCCTTTTATCAGTTCTAAGCGCCTGGCACTTAATCTGAGTCCTCTTCGTTATAGGCAAATCAGAAAGCAGGAATTTGACATTATCCATACTCAGACGGAGTTTGGACTGGGAGTCCTGGGCCGATCGATTGCCAAGAAGGATAATATCCCTTTTGTACATACTTTTCACACAATCTATGAGGATTTTACCCGCGATATGCTGGCTAAATGGCCGCGCCTGATCGATGATGGAATTGCCAGTTCTGTGCGCAGTGTCAGCAGACGTTTTTGCAATTCCGCCGATCAGGTGATTGTGCCCACCGAAAAGGCCGCAATCCTACTTAAAGAATATGGTGTAACTAAACCAATGCATATTATCCCAACCGGTTTGGATTTGGAACGTTTCAAGAGCGCCGCTCATGATGAGAAAAAAAGATTGGAGTTCAGATCACGCCTTGGTCTAAAACCTGAGGACAAAGTTCTGCTCTACCTGGGCCGGGTTTCTAACGAAAAGCATATCGATGAGCTGCTGGATTATCTGTTTAGACTCTTCCCTGAGATTACCGGACTTAAGCTGGTAATCACCGGTGAGGGTGCGGCCTATAATCGTCTGGTCAAACGAGTTAAGTCGGCAAATCAGGTCGAAAATGTTATATTTACCGGTCCGGTTCCGCTATCTGAAGTGCCTCATTATTATGCGATGGCCGATATTTTTACTTCCGCTTCGCAAAGCGAGACCCAGGGATTGACCTATATTGAAGCCCAAGCCAGCGGCCTTCCCTTGCTGGTTCGCAAGGATCCTGCCTTAGACAAAGTTATTACGGACGGCAGCAATGGATACTATTTCACTGATGAAGAATCATTCGCTGCCAATCTGAGGCAGCTGCTAAGCCGCTTGCGGCAAAACAGAGAAGAAATATTTCAGCTGTCACTAGCAACCGCCGCCAGATTTGGCGTGTGCAAATTCGCCACCAGAGTGCTGGATGTTTATGGCCAAGCGATATCCGATCAAGGAAAATCTATCGAATAGTTCTCCCGGCAACAATTAGACGGTATATTATGCCTGCACTGGATCACGGGCGGTCATCCCGCCTGGCCGCCGTAATATACCTTTCTCAGTTATCTTCACGCCACCCTAAGCGCGAGAATTGGTAAGATTACCGCTTTCCCTTGTCAAATGGTTCACCCAGGGCTGACGGCGCCGCTGACTTTCTTGAGGTTAGAAAGAGGACAACAATTGTAATTACATACGGCAGAACCTTGTAAACAATACCGGGAATATTCCAATCTTTAATTACCGGCAGACTGGAATAGGAAAAAGAAATCGTTTTCAAGGCGCCGAAGAAAAAAGCCGCAGCTGCGATATATAAGGGTTTCCATTGGCCAAAGATCATGACGGCAATGGCAAGGAAGCCATAGCCGGCTACATCCGGACTGAATTCGGTAGAGATAGGTACGACATAAATCAGGCCGCCTAAACCGGCCAAGGCTCCGGAAATCAGCACACCGGCATAACGCATCTTAACTACACTAACACCTGCAGCGTCTGTCGCCTGAGGGTACTCCCCGGCACTCTTCAATCTGAGACCGAAGCGAGTCTTCGATAATACTATCTGAGAAATGATCAAGATGGCAATCCCGATATAAGTTGTCAGATAGGCGTTTTCAAAAAATAGCGGTCCCAGTATGGGAATCTCAGCTAAACCAGGTACCTTAGCAATACGGAAGACATTGCCCAGAGGGATCTGTTGCACGCCGATGATGGATCTGGCCACAAAAACCGCGAAAGCCGGGGCAAAAATATTGAGCGCCGTACCGGAAATAGTTTGATCGGCGAACATATTGATCGCTGCTATCGCATGCAGTGATGAGTATATAATGCCTGTAACCATCGAGATCAGAAGACCTGTCAAAAGCAGCAAATGCCCGCTCAAAAGATCAGTGCGCTGCATGGTATGAATAAATAGTATGCCCGTAAAAGCGCCCATAATCATGGTACCCTCCAGAGAGATGTTAATCACCCCGGATCGCTCGGAGAACATTCCGGCCAGTGCTACTACCATCAAAGGGATGGCATAGGTCAGTACGCTTTGAAAGATATCTGCTATTCTAACCATGGTTATTCTCCTTTATCTCCTCTTGAACGACACTTGTTGCCATATTATTGATATGTTCTGATTCCGATGGCAGTTTCTCCGCCGCTGCAGTTGCTCCGGGATCCGGTGGATCGTATGCTGCGTACGGCTCTCCGGTACTATTGTCGAGCGTTTTCGTTTCTGACCGTTTTTTTGCTCTGATCGACAGCAGTTTACGGATCAGGACTGCCATTGCCGAGACATAAAGTATAATGCCTATCATCATATTTATGATCTCAGGTGCAAAGCCTAGCGTTTGTATGGTCTGGCCGCCGACTTTGAGATAGGCCATGAACAGAGAGGCGAAAATTATGCCCAGTGGATGATTTAGACCTAGCAGCGCAACTGCAATACCATCAAATCCCTCGGGTGGCAGTACATCTCTCACCTGAATCGCTCGTCCTACACCGGCCAGGTGGATCATGCCGCCGGCCATACCAGCGAAGAGCCCGGCCAGTGCCATGGACATGATTATGCTTCTCTTCTCGTTGATGCCGGCATAACGTGAAGCATGCCTATTGAGTCCGACCGCACGCAGCTCGAAACCGAATGTTGTCTTGTATAGCAGCACATAGCAAATAATTGCAATGGCTATTGCTATTAGAATCCCGCCACTGACAAATGATTTAGGAAAGAGCTTGTCCAGGCCGAACTTGGGAATTTCTGTCTGAACCGGCAAAGTACGGTTCTTCAGCGGATCGTACAGGCCTGTCGCGCGTATCAGATAATTTACCAGATACATCGATATATAGTTGAGCATGATAGAGGTAATAACCTCATTTACATTGCGGAAAGCCTTTAGAATACCAGCAATACCCGCCAGGAGCATGCCAGCCAGAGCTGCGCCGAAAAGGGCAATCAACCAGCGCCAGCTGTTTGGGATTCCAGTCAGCTTCCGGGCTAAAAGAATAGCCACATAAGAGCCGGCCAGAAATTGCCCCGAAGCTCCGATATTGAATAGACCGGTTTTGAAAGCAAAACCGACAGACAGTCCGGTCATCAGGAGAGGAATCATGAAGAACAACATATTGCCAATTCCGGTCAGACTGGACTGGTTCGGATTATAGATACCGTAGAGTGGCCCCAGCAATAGATTTCTGACAGCCAATAGAGCTTTACTGCTGTCTGCAATCAAAATGACGATAATGCCGGCCAATAAACCGATCAGAATTGAAATCAGCGATGGCAGTGCCGGGGTTAAGGAAAATCTTTTGCGGTTTGGATTATTCATGGACTGTAACCTTCTCCGTTTTGGCACCTGACATATAGAGGCCAAGCTCTTGCTCAGTTGTGTTCTGAGGTTCAAGCTCGCCAACCAGTCTGCCGTTGTACATGACCAGGATGCGATCAGATATACCGAGGACTTCTGACAACTCCAGCGAAATCAACAGAACTGCGAAACCTTCCGCCCGGTGTTTAAGTATCTGTTGATGAATATATTCGATGGCTCCGACATCAAGCCCGCGAGTGGGCTGGACTGCAATCAGGACATTATGTCTGCGCTCCATCTCGCGGGCAACAATCGCTTTTTGCTGATTCCCGCCGGACATGCTGCGCGCCAGAGTATTTCTACCTTGACCTGTGCGAATATCATATTGCTCAATCAGCTTATCGGCATAATTGGCAATCTGCCCAAATCTGATCAGACCCCGGTGTTGGAATTCAGGTTCAAAATAACTTTGCATAATTAAATTCTGTTCTAAAGTATAATCAAGCACCAGTCCGTATCTATGTCTGTCTTCAGGTATATGGGCAATACCATTTACATTGCGGAAACGGATATTGGAATTTGTGATTTCTTTATCGTTCAGAAAGATTTGTCCTTGGTAATCCCGCAGTAATCCTGTAATCGCATAGACCAGCTCCGATTGGCCATTGCCCTCAATGCCGCCGATGCATAGTACCTCACCTTCCCGGAGATCAAAGCTGACATCATCAAGAGTCTGATGACCATGTCCCTCCTTGTGAATAGTCAGGTTCCGCACTTTCAGAACGGTTTTGCCGAGTTTAGGCTTGCCGAGATCAAAAGTCAGATCTACTTTCCTGCCCACCATCAATTCGGACATCTCTTCCACTGAAGTATCCGCTACATCTACGGTAGCGACATGCTTGCCTTTGCGCAGGATTGTACAGCGGTCAGCCACCATTTTGATCTCTTTCAGTTTATGCGTGATGAAAATGATCGATTTCCCCTCAGATATCAGCTGCCTCATGATCGCCATCAATTCTTCGATTTCTTGCGGAGTAAGCACGGCAGTCGGCTCATCAAAGATCAGGATTTCATTATCGCGATACAGCATCTTAATGATTTCTACTCTCTGTTGCATACCGACACTGATATTCTCAATCAGAGCATCCGGATCAATATTAAATTTGTAGCGCTCTGATAGCTCAATTACTTTATTTTTTGCTTCCTCAAGTGATAAGAGACCGCGCTTTGTCGTTTCGACTCCTAGCACGACATTTTGCAAAACTGTGAAATTATTAACCAATTTGAAATGTTGATGGACCATACCAATGCCATATTTGGTAGCATCATTGGGGTTTTTGATCTGAACCTCGGTGCCATTTACTAAGATTTTCCCCTCCTCAGGCTCATATAGGCCAAATAAGACTGACATCAGCGTTGATTTGCCAGCGCCGTTTTCGCCCAGCAAAGCGTGAATCTCACCCTTTCTGAGTTCTAATGTAACATCATCATTGGCTATAACACCTGGGAATCTTTTCGTGATATGGAGCATCTCGATTACGTTTTCCATAATACGTCTCCTGACAGATATTATGACTATTCTAGCATAAAAAAGAGGTCTGCTCTAAGAGCAGACCCCTTTAGTTGTAAAATTCGTCAATTATTCAATGACATCCAGTGTAAGATTCTCAAATTCCAGACCTGCCATCTGCTCAACGACGGACAGTCCTTCACCGGCGATAAGATCGTCTAAATTGTAGATACTGTCTGCAATGCCGTCAGTATTTTCTTTGACCTTATTGAAGATTGCTTCATAATCGGCGCGTGTAAAGGTCTTGAAGCGATCAAAGCTTTCCGGGCCGTCAGGAAGCTGTACGCCGCCTTCCTTAACACCCAAACGCAGAGTCACGCCGCCAGGGAAATTGCCGGCGTAGGCGGCTTTAACTGCTTCATAGACTGAGCTCCGGAGAGACTTCATGGCTGATGTAATAATAGTCTCAGATTCGGCAACCTGATCGACGTCAACACCAATTACTTTACCGCCATTATCTTCCGCAGCCTTAGTAATAGAAGCCAGGATACCGCCGCCGCAAGAGAAAATGATCTCTGTGCCGGTGGTGTACCAGGTATTGGCCATAGTATTGATCTCAGGCTTGGCAACGAAGCTGCCCGTGTAGTTATATTTGACCCAAACCTCAACACCCATCTCTTTGGCAGCATATTCGGCGCCGCTCAGAAAGCCCAGGCCGAAGTTAACAACGGCAGGAACAGCAATACCGCCCATAAAACCTAAGTTTTTATAGCCATCCTTGACTGCGGCATATCCCGCCAGGAAACCGGTTTCCTGCTCCTTATACAGGATGGCAACTGTATTGTCGGCAACCAGCGGCGGATTCTCATAATCAGCGCGCGGTTCAAAGTCTACTGCGACAAATTTCACGTCGGGATATTGTTCCTGAGCCTCATAAATAGCCGCCTCGAACAAGAAACCGGGGGTAACAATTACCTTGGCTCCGTCTGCTACGGCCTGATCCACCGCATCCTTATAAATCTGGTCGCCCTCATCGGCCGGCTTAATGTAGTTGGCAGGCACATTATTCTCATCAGCGAAGTCTTTCATGCCCTCAAATGAACCCTGATTGAAGCCCTTATCGTCCAGGGTACCAAGGTCAGTAATCAGATACAGATCTTTTTCGCCAACTTCAAAGGCCTCCGGCTCAGGTTCTTCTGCCGGCTCGGTTTCTTCAGCAGGTTCACTCTCTCCTGCCGGCTCGGTCTCTTCGGCAGGTTCAGTCTCTTCCGCCGGCTCTGTAGCTTCAGCTTCCGGTGTCGTCGGCTTAGCTTCTTCTTTCTTAGCGCAGGATGCCACAAGACCCAGCACCATTATCAGCGCTAAGAGGATTGCCAAAAATTTTTTCATTATTTCCCTCCTGTTTATATTTTGGCCGTTTAAGACGGCAATAATATATTAACCAGTTTCAGGCTAATCAGCTCTAAATGAACTAACCCTCTCATATGGTATTATAATTCACACTTTGAATAAAGCCAACAGGCGGCTCCCGGAGAATAAGCGCATTTTCACCAGGAATGCCGCCGCAGATAATTTTCTCTCAGATCCCACAGCTTCTGCGAAAGATCGACATAGTAGATCTGCGGGTACTCAAAGCGTTTAGATGTCTCATACAAGGTTTCCAGCTGACTGGCACAATAGGCACGAATTTCTTCAACCCCTCGACGCCCGCATATGAGCACACCCTGTTTGAAAATAGGTTCTAATAGTTTTTTAGCAATGAAATTATCCAGAGTCTTCCGTTTCCAGGTATGCTGCGGATCAAATATTTCATATGGTTCATTCTCGGCGATCGCTTCACCCTCCAAAGTGATCAAGTCAGCCAGCGCTTTACCGGTTTCGCGATCATAGAAACGCCATAGCTCTTTGCATCCGGGATTGGTGACTTTTTCCGGATTATCAGAGATCTTCATGCGAGGCTCAAGTTCCTGTCCGGCCTCTCCAATCGCACTCAATTTATAGACACCGCCAAATACCGGCTCTGATTTGGAGGTTATCAGACGTTCTCCAACTCCGAAGGAATCAACACGGGCACCCTGATGGATCAAATCGCGGATCAAGTATTCATCCATTGAATTCGAGACAGTTATCTTACAGTCATCCAGACCGGCAGCATCCAGCATTTTTCGTGCCTCAACTGTCATATAGGTCAGATCGCCGGAGTCAATCCTGATACCTATGAGACGTTTGCCCATCGGTTCCAGAACTTCTTTGGCGGTGCGAATTGCATTGGGCACACCGCTTTTAAGAGTATTGTAGGTATCTACCAACAATAGACAGTTGTCAGGGAAAGCCAGCGCATAGGCCTTAAAAGCCTCAAATTCATTTTCAAAGGCCTGTACCCAGCTGTGAGCCATGGTACCCAGACTGGGAATACCGAACTGCTGTCCGGCAATAGTGCATGAAGTTCCGGCAACACCGGCAATATAAGCTGCTCTGGCTCCCAGCACGGAAGCATCGTAGCCCTGTGCTCTTCTGGCACCGAATTCCAATACCGGTCTCCCGGCCGCAGCCCGAACTATCCTGGAAGCCTTCGTTGCAATCAGGCTCTGATGGTTAATTGTAACCAGCAACATTGTCTCTATCATCTGCGCCTGCATAATCGGGCCTCGAACTTTAACTATAGGTTCATTGGGGAAAATCGGCATTCCCTCCGGAACGCACCAGACATCGCAGGAAAACTTAAAGTTGCGCAGATAATGCAAAAACTCCTGGCAAAAAATGCCCTGATCGTCCAAATACTCAATATCGGAATCAGTAAAATGCAGATCGGACAAATAGTCAATCATCTGCTCTACACCCGCCATAATGGCAAAGCCGCCCGAATCGGGAATGCCACGGAAATAAAGATCAAAACAGGCAATCTTGTCCTTCATTCCGTGCAACAAATATCCGTTGGCCATTGTGAGCTCATAAAAATCAGTCAACATAGTCATATTGGTACGAAGATTCCAGTTATTATTTTTCATTTCCATCTCCTCTGACATAGGGCCATGAATCATTGCCAAATAGATTGTGACGATAAAATACCTTTTCTAAGACCAGTCCTGCCGCCGGCATTGTAATTCCCATCTTAGTCCGATCCTTCTGCTCAATCAGGCGCGGAATATCATCAAGGGTAATTTTTCTCTGTCCGACTGCTACTATTGTACCCATCAGTATACGCACCATATGATATAAAAAGCCATCCCCGGTTACAATTAATCGATATTTTGCCCCTGAAAGCTTATCAATTTCTTCCCGTGCCAACACCAGATCAAAGATCGTACGGAGCTGTCTTTTGCTGGGGCTGCCCTGATCCATCAAAGCAGAAAAATCGTGTTCTCCGATAAAATAATCCAAACTGGAAGTCATTAAACTATAATCAGGCTCTTGAGGTAACCAGGCACAAGTTCTGCGCTCAATCGCCGGTCTGGCCGGTGAGCACAATAATCTGTAGCTATAGGTCTTGCCTAAGGCTCCGTATCTGGCATTAAAACCGGCAGGCACTCCCCTACTGGCCAGGACTGAAAGACCGGGACATAATTTGCTATTTAGAGCTAGAAATATCTTTTCGTCAGGGATTGAAACCGCAGTGCTGAAATGGGAAATGTGGCGCCGTGCCGATACACCGGCATCAGTTCGACTGCAGCCGGTAATCACAATTGTTTCGCCTGTCAGTCCCAGCCAGGCGTCTTCCAGTATTTCTTGTACAGACAACGCATTATTCTGGCGTTGCCAGCCATAAAAACAGCTGCCGTCGTATTCAACAGCTAAAGCTATTTTGCGTTTCCGGCCGGATATCATTTTATACCTTTGTTGAAGCAGTCCATCGCATAGAGAGCGGCTCCTATAACTCCTGCCTCATTCCCCAGCTCTGCCAGAGCAAAAGCCGGAGGGGCACACTCCGGCGGCAGGTAGATCAGCTCATAAACTTTCGCAGCAACCTCAGCCAAAAAGCCTTCACCTGCCCGGCTAATGCCACCGCCCAGAACAATTAACTCGGGCATCAATATATTGACCAAATTAGCGCAACCTTCCGCAACATTATCAGTATATTCGGCGATCACAGCGGCAGCTGTTTTGTCGCCGCAATCTCTTGCCCTAAAGGCAGTTTCTCCCGTGATCAATCCGTCTTGTTCAGCTATAAGTCTTGCGAGACCGGACTCGGGATTCTCTCTGGCAGCCTCGGCGGTAATCCTTTTCAGAGCAGTGGCCGAAGCATAAACTTCATAGCAGCCCCGCCTGCCGCAGGTACATTTCTCGCCACCAAAGCGAATGACATGATGACCTAATTCGGATGCTGCGCCATTATATCCCTCGTACAGTGTCCCATTAAGGACAATCCCCCCGCCGATACCGGTGCCTAGTGTTATCATCAGCATAAAATTACACGCTCTGCCGGCGCCTGACCTGCTTTCAGCTAACGCCGCCAGATTGGCATCATTGCCCAGATAGACCGGCACTTCCGGCCAGCTGGCGAGACTGTCCCGCAGCGGGAAAAGATGAAAAGGCAGATTATTGGTATTCAGGATATAGCCGCGTTCATTATCGACATAGCCGGGAACACCGATACCTAAAGCCAGAATATCCTGAACCGGAATTTGCTGATTTTTGAGCAGGGAAATAATCATACTGTCAATTTCCGCCACAATATGTTCTGCTGACTTAATAGTTGTGTGGGCACGCTCCTCGGCAGTCAGCAAATCACCGTTTTCGTCAAGCAGGCCTAGCTTCAAATTGCTTCCGCCAATATCCAGTCCGAGATAATAAAACATAGATTAACTCCCTGTGCTAATACAAATCATCATGCTAAAGGCCTGGGAAAGCATAAGGTAAAGCATATACTGTCAAAGTAGTCAGAATCATCATTACGGCAAATAGCAGATCATGACGAGAATATTTCATGACTTTCAGCCTGGTTCGATTTTTGCCGCCTCTGTAACATCTGGCCTCCATTGCGGTAGCCAGATCATCAGCACGTCGGAACGAAGAGATAAAAAGAGGTACGAGAATACTGACAAAGCCTCGCGCACGCTTCAAAGCATTGCCCGTGTCATAATCGGCGCCGCGCGAAGACTGGGCTTTCATAATCTTCTGCATTTCGTCGAGCAGAGTCGGAATAAAGCGCAGGGCAATCGACATCATCATAGAAATTTCATGAACAGGAAAGCGCAGCCGCTTGAGCGGACCAAGCAAATTCTCAATCGCATCGGCTATTAAAATAGGTGTCGTCGTCAGTGTGATCAGAATTGAAGTCGATAAGACCAACAAGACCAACCTCACCAATATTTTAATTGCTCTTATCAATCCGTCTTCCCTGATCACAATAAAACTGTAGGAAAAAATGATCTCGCCTTTGCCGGTAAAAAGATTGAACAGAAAAGCAAATACAAGCAAAAGAATAATCGGACGAATTGTTCTTAAGATCAATCCGATCTTCAAACGGGATAAGATCATCAAACTCAAGACTGCCAAGGCAAGGACCGACAATGAAACAACCGACATGCTGGACAAGGTCAGGATCATTAACAAAATAGCGGATATCAGCTTGGTTCGAGGATCCAATCCGTGGAGAAATGAAGACCCGGGCACATATTGTCCTAATACGATTTGCTGCGCCATTAGACCTCTCCTCCCGCCTGATAGTTACCGTATAATTCCCATGCAGCCTCTTGCGGGTCAAAAATATCCGTTCGTATAGAAGGATCAATCTTAGACAGTTGCTCCAGGAATATCTTGGTGCGCGGCATAGCCAGCCCGGCATTTACAATAGCCTTTTCGTCTTCAAAGATCTCAGACGGAGTTCCTAGCAAATATTTGGCGCCATCTTTCAAAACCAGGATTCTGTCGCACAGGCCTGCCAGCTGATCCATATCGTGAGAAATCATCACGATCGTCTGTCCCTTCTCCTGCAGGCGCTGAATATAATCCAGCAATTCATCCCTGCCGGCAGGATCTAAACCCGCAGTTGGCTCATCCAGAACCAGAATATCCGGCTTCATGGCCAAGATTCCGGCAATAGCTACTCTGCGCATCTGTCCGCCGGACAGATCAAAAGGTGACCGATCGAGTAAGGCCGGTTCCAAGCCTGTCAATTCGGCAGCCTCTCTGACCCGCAGCTCAATCTCCGCCTGTGACAAACCCATCTGCTTGGGGCCAAAGGCAATATCCGCGGCTACTGTCTCCTCAAATAGCTGCTGCTCCGGATACTGAAACAATAAACCAAGGTGCTCACGCACTTTACGGATATTTTTCTTCACAGACACATCGAGCCCCATAACTTCAACCACTCCGGGCTCAGGACGAATCAAACCATTTAAATGCTGAATAAAAGTCGACTTGCCTGAGCCACTATGGCCGGCAATGCCCAAAAATTCTCCCTCGTAAATATCAAGGGAAAGATCGCTTAAGGCCTTGACACTTTGCTCCAGATCAGGATTGTAGGTGTAAGATAGCCCCCTTACCCGCACCAGAGTCTTGCGCTCAGTGAACTCTTTTAACGAAGGCGATAAGCTTCGTCCGGCTTTTTCATTCATAGTTAGCTTGGCACGCAATTGCGGCGGATCGGACAATCGGCGGCTCACCGCTTTCACTGCATCAACCAGAGAAAAAGCTTCCGCCGCTTGCAGCGGCTGATCCGTCAAACGGGCAATTTCCCCGGCAATCTCAATATGAACCGGCACATCAAGCCCCATACTGCGAATCAATTCCGCCTGATCAAAGATATCGGATGCTGTACCGTGCAAGGCTATCTTGCCGTTATGGACGACATAGATATAATCTGACATCAGCACTTCTTCCATATTATGGGTGATATTGATTACGGTTAGCTCGCGCTCTGCACGCAGCCTCAGAACTAAATTCATAAAGTCATTTCTGGAGGCCGGGTCAAGCATTGCCGTAGCCTCGTCCAAGATCAGGCAGCTTGGCTCCATAGCCAGAATACCGGCAATTGCCAATTTTTGCTTCTGACCGCCGGAAAGTGTGTGAGGAGGTCTTTGTGCCAGCTCTGCCAGCCCAACTTGTTTTAAGGAAAAATCAACTCTCTGTCTCAATTCTTTTTGAGGCAGGCCTAAGTTTTCCGGGCCAAAAGCTACATCCTCCTCCAATGTCGTACCGATAATCTGATTATCGGGATTCTGGAAAACCATACCCGATCGGCACCTGATTTCCCAGATTGCTTCATCATCAGAAGGTTCACGCCCAAAAATTACAATATTACCTTCTTGAGGCAATAATAAGGCATTGATCAAATGTGCCAGAGTGGACTTGCCGGATCCATTGTGTCCCAGCACGGCAACATGCTGACCTGCCCTAACTTCCAAATTGATATTGCTTAGAGCCTGAGTTTCCTGAGGTAGCCCCAGATCATAGGTAAAGCTGATACCTTGAAGCAGCACACCTGTCTCCATCTTTTCAATTTCACGCTCAAATATTGCTTCCAATTGCGCAGATAACTCCCAAGTATTGGATAAAGGACTGATAGCCATTGCCGTCAGTCCTTCAAAATAGCAAAATTCTGCCGTTTTCAATTAAGATGACCACAGCGATAGGACCAGTGGCTCTACAGGCTAAACAAGTTCCAAGATAACCATTTCAGCGGCATCACCGCGTCTTGGGCCAAGAGGAATAATACGCGTGTAGCCACCCTGTCTGTTTACATAGCGCTCCGCAACATCGCTGAACAAATAGTTGACAGTATTGATACGATTGCCCTCCGCTGTATGCTGTTCATTCATCATAGCGATCATTTTGCGTCTGGCAGCGAGTCTGGAAGGCTTATCTACAGAGACCGTATGCGTCTTTGTTTCACGCTCAACTACATCATATACATTGCCATGTTTGGAAGTAGCTGTCCGCAAAATCTTTCTGCCTTTACTGTCCAGTTTGGCAGCGGAGACTTTGACTTCCCTCGATGTGTAATTATCTTTTTCTTTCACGGCCAGAGTGATCAATTTCTCAGCAATTCGCTGTACTTCTTTGGCTCTGGTTTTAGTGGTTTTAATCGAGCCATTAACAATCAGACTCGTGACCTGTCCTCTAAGCATTGACATGCGAGCTCCGGTAGGACGGCCAAGTTTTCTATATCCGGGCATTTATCTATATCCTCCTCTTCGGCACTTGCTAGTCATCGTTATCCGCCAGTGCCAGTTCCATCTCAGCCAGTTTCAGAATCACTTCTTCCAGTGATTTTTTGCCAAGATTGCGTACTTTCATCATATCGGCCTCGGTACGGGTAATAAGATCACCAACAGTATTGATGCCGGCACGTTTCAGACAATTATAAGTTCTTACGGAAAAATCCAAATCCTCAATCAGTGTTTCATAAATATAATTGTCACTAGTATCATCTACAACTTCATCCGCTGCAACTTCCTGAACTTCAGATCGGGTCAAGTCTTCAAACATCTGCAGGTGATTCGTCAGAATTGTCGAAGCGGCACTTAGGGCATCGTTAGCAGCAACAGTGCCATCAGTCCAGATCATCATCGTCAATTTATCGTAGTCCGTGATCTGCCCAACACGGGTATCTTCGACTTTGTAATCAACTTTTCTGACTGGATTAAAGATAGAATCAACAGGAATAACACCTATGGGGCGATTGGAGACTTTATTTTTTTCGGCACTTGAGTAGCCTACCCCCGTTTCGATCTGCAATTCCATAAAAAGGCGACCTTTGCCGTTAAGAGTACAGAGTACCAAGTCGGGATTAACTATCTCTACTTCATCATCGCGAATAATATCACCGGCGGTCACTTCACCTGTTTTGCCTTCTTCTACATTAATATAAACAGTCTTGGGACCCTCGGTATGCATCTTAATACGAATCGCCTTCACATTGAGAATGATCTCGGTAATATCTTCCACCACTCCCGGAATTGTAGAAAACTCCTGATAGATACCATCAATACGAATCGCCGTGACCGCAGATCCTGGCAATGAGGACAACAGAACACGGCGCAAAGCATTACCCAAAGTTATGCCATAACCACGGACGAGCGGTTCAACAACAAATTTGCCGTAGGAGCCGTCTTCATTAAAATCACTATATTCAACTACCGGGTTCTTATTTTCAAACATTCCTGCCTCCTCAACTACTTAAAGTCATGCAGTTTGATTCGTCAATTTTTACTTCGAGTAAAGCTCAACGATCAAGGTTTCTTCCACATCAACGTCGACTTCTTCGCGCGTCGGTATGCTCAAAACTGTGCCTTTCAGTGCTGAGGAATCTACACTCAGCCATCCCGGTACTGGTCTCTCGCTCATCTCCTCAAAAACCTTAAATTTGCGTGCTTTCTCAGAGACTGTGACTTCATCATTTACACTTAGAGTAGCTGAGGGAATATCAAGCTTCTTACCGTTAACTTCAATATGCCCATGTGTTACCAGTTGTCTGGCATGGGCTCTGGATTCCGCAAATCCCAATCGATAGACAATGTTATCTAAACGCAGTTCGAGCAGTGCGAGTAAATTCTCACCAGTTTTACCAGGCATTCTCTCAGCCCGGGCATAGAAGCGGCGGAACTGAGATTCCAAAACACCATAGAAACGCTTGGTCCTTTGCTTTGCACGTAGCTGCATGCCATATTCCGATTGTTTTCTTCTGCTCTGAGGATGCATGCCGGGAACACCTTTGCGTGCGCCGGGATGATTTCCTAAAGCACATTTTTCTTGAGAATAACACCTTTGACCCTTCAGAAATAATTTTGCACCTTCACGGCGGCAGAGTCTGCAGGTTGCATCTGTATATCTTGCCATGTTTTACCTTCCTTAACTACACTCTTCTTCGCTTGGGTGGACGGCAGCCATTATGCGGGATCGGTGTGACATCCTTAATGGATACCACTTCAAGTCCGGCAGTCTCCAGCGCGCGAATTGCTGACTCACGCCCTGATCCCGGACCCTTAACATAGACTTCTACTGTGCGCATTCCATGTTCCGCAGCAGCCCTGGCAGCCTGCTCCGCGGCTAATTGTGCGGCAAAGGGAGTTCCCTTCCGCGAACCGCGCATACCCTGTGAACCCGAGCTAGACCAAGATATTGCATTCCCGGCCAGATCAGTAATTGTCACAATTGTGTTGTTAAAGGAAGAATGAATATGGGCTGCGCCACGGTCAATATTCTTGCGGTCACGACGTCTTGTCCTGGCAGCCGGCCTCTTACCTCTTGGTTTTGCCATTAACTATCTTCCTCCTATTTTTTCTTATTCGCCATAGTGCGGCGAGGACCTTTTCTGGTTCTGGCATTAGTCTTAGTTCTCTGTCCTCTAACCGGCAGGCCGCTGCGATGACGACGCCCGCGATAGCTTCCTATTTCAGCCAATCGTTTGATATTCATGGCTGTCTCCCGGCGCAGATCGCCTTCGACTACAAAGGTACTATCGATTGTTTCACGAATCTTTGAGACCTCTTCATCAGTCAAATCCTTCACTCGTGTATCGGGATTGATACCGCACTTTTCCAAAATAATATTTGATCTGGTGCGGCCAATGCCGAAAATATAAGTGAGCCCTATTTCAACTCGCTTTTCCTTGGGGAGATCTACCNCNGCAAT
>JGI24709J26583_10000946_pt1 | contig 24537 bp, 21 predicted proteins | sample BioPla2DNA1_FD_26583 | JGI IMG/M metagenome (IMG submission 26583) | reverse complement strand
GCGGTTTTTTTCTTCATGGCATCCAATCCCCAAAGCCCGGGATATGTTTTAGCACAAAAGATCCACAGTTTGCACCCGCCATTGCACAGATAATATAAATAACCTCTCGTGCCATTGCCCGTATTTCTCCCTGGAGAATTCCCTTTTCAAACATCTGCAGCGAATTAAATGAGCCTCCAAGAGCAATAGCAATTGCCCATACTTTTACAAAGCCCGCCATATCATTCATCGCTTTAAGCGGGGGCTGATCATTAATAACAGCCGCAATCCCGGAAAAACACGCTGCACCCAGTACAACCCCGAAAGAAACCAGGAAATGATATATTAAAGCCCCAATAAAGGACGGCATTTTATACACCCCATAAAACTTATCCTATTGAAGTTTATGCTGAATAATCACTCTGAGAACGTGAAAATAATCAGAGTCTTTTTCTGAGTAAAGAATTCGGTGAAACACGGCACGGTGTTTTTATTTTAAACATCATTTGCGGGTGCGGCGCGGCTGCAATAACATTGTCTTCCATATCCCACATAAGATCGGCAGTCATTTGAATATCGTTTCCGTCAGGCTGCATAATTTCAATTTCGTCGCCTTTCAAAAGTCTGTTACGCTGTTCCACCACAGCAGCCTGCTCACGTTCATCATAAGACCTTACAACTCCTATAAATTCCCATTCTCTGATATAACTTGAAGTACGATAATTCTGGCTTTCAGGACCGGGTTTTCCAAAGTAAAATCCGGTTGTGAATCCGCGGTGGCTAACTTTTGAAACCTCTTCAAGCCATCTTGATTCTATTTCATATTCTTCAGGATTTTCACGCCACTTGTCAAGAGCCTTACGGTATGCCCTCACAATCGTAGCCACATAGAATACGCTTTTCATGCGCCCTTCTATTTTCAGGCTGTAAATACCTGCTTTCGCTAACTGCGGGATATGATCAATCATGCACAGATCCTTCGAATTAAATATAAATGTGCCCGTTTTATCCTCTTCGACAGGGAAATATTCACCGGGGCGGGTTTCTTCCGTCAAGTGATACTTCCAGCGGCAAGGATGCGCACAGTCACCGCGGTTTGCATCTCTTCCGCACATAAAATTACTTAATAGACACCTTCCGGAGTACGAAACACACATCGCTCCGTGAACAAACACTTCCANCTCCATTTCCGGAAGTATTTGATGCATAAATGCGAGCTCTGAAAGCGACATTTCCCTTGCAGCAACGATCCTGGATACCCCTTGCCGCTGCCAGAAACGGGCACTCATATAATTAGTTACGTTTGCCTGAGTGCTTATATGAATCGGCATATCAGGGCTTATTTCCCTGACCAATGACAAAATACCCGGATCTGATACGATTACAGCATCAGCGCCGAGAGCCGTTATCTCTTTTATATAATCTGCCATACCTGTAAAATCATCATTGTGAGGGATAACATTTACTGTAACATAGACTTTTTTTCCTCTGTCATGAGCAAATTCAATCCCTTCTTTCATCTGTCCGGGTGTGAAATTTCCGGCGCCCGCCCGGAGGCCGAAACGTTCTCCTGCAAGATATACCGCATCAGCCCCGTATATAAATGCCATTTTAAGTTTTTCAAGGTCTCCCGCGGGAGCAAGAAGTTCCATTTAAATATTCACACCTTCCTATAGCTGATTGCGATACCGTCACCAATCGGAACAACGCTTGTAATAAAGTTATCCATCGCAAAAAGTTCTTCGATGTATTCCCTGAGCCTGTTCGCTATTGTACGGTGCTTATGCTCAATACTCCCGTGCTTTGCGACCAGTCCTCCATACAATACGTTATCGGACAGCAAAATGCCGTTTACGTTAATTAATCTGATGCAGTGCGGAAGGAATTGCGGATATCGGCCTTTAGCCGCATCAACAAAGATTAAATCATACGGTTTTGTAAGGCACTGTAAAACATCAAGGGCTTCGCCGTTAATAATGTGTATAACCCCATCAAGGCCGGCCTTTTTAATATAGAACGCGGCTTTTGATGCCATATCGGCGTCTATTTCAATCGTATCTATGATACATTCGGAATTTAAAGCCTTTGCGATTATAATTGATGAATAGCCGATAGCGGTTCCTATTTCAAGGATTTTCCCAGGTTTTGAAATTGAGCATATCGTTTCAAGGAATCGTGCGGATTCGGGAACGACAATAGGAATATGCCTGCTTTCAGCATATTCCCTCATTTCAACAAGCAATGGATCATTATGTTTTATCAGGCCGGAAAGAAAAGCATTTATATAACGGTAATTAATTCTACTGTCCAATCAAAAACAGCTCCTAATTATAAACCGAACTAACCTACTTGAGCCCGTATTTTTTTTGATCTCTTTCATGCCCGGTAAAGGTTTCATTATATATAACAGTGCCGTCCGCAGGAGAAAAGAAGAAATAATAATCTGTATCCTCGGGGTAGAGGGCAGCTTCTATCGCGTCAACCCTTGGCGAGCAAATCGGCCCCGGCGGAAGTCCGCCGACTTTGTATGTGTTATATGGGCTATCTATTTCAAGGTCCTTAAACGTTACTATCTGGATACGCCCAAGACCGGCTAATATTCTCGCGTACTGGATCGTCGCGTCCGATTCAAGACGCGGAAAAGCCCGGCTGTTTAATCTGTTATGAAAAACGCTTGATATCTTTTTATAATCATCCAAATATTTTGCTTCCATTTCAATAATAGAAGCAAGTGTAACTACCTGATCGACAGTCATGCCGAGTTCTTCCGCTCTTTCATAATATTCCGGCTTAAATATCGAATCAAACTCCGAAAGCAACCTGTCTACAATNTCTTCTTCCTTCCAATCAAGTTCTATTTTATACGTGTCAGGGTATAAATATCCCTCCAGCGGGTATTTCCTGTCAGGAACATTCTCTAAAAATTTGTATTTTTTTATTTTTGTTTTGCAAAGAGATTCAAACCTGTCTCTATCAACAATATTTCTTTCGGTTAAATAATCCATAAGCTCACTGACGGTGAAACCTTCCGGAATGCGTACATCCTTTGTTGGTTCAGCCATTGGATTATTTGTTAACACCAGCATAAGGCCTTCATAGTTCAATTTCTTACTGACGATATGCTTTCCGGCTTTGTATTTCGTATCATATCCATTCAGCTTCGAAAGGAATCTATACAGCCACGGATACTCTACAAGGCCTTCCTTATACAAAATGGATAATATTTTGGTTTCTGTTGCACCCTCCGGAATTTCTATTTCAATCTGTTCTTCTTTCGGGATTTCAATTTTTCCGGTTGCCGCGTATTCAATTCCATATTTCGTAAGATAATCATATGAGACATATGCCGATGAAAAAAATAAGATCATGCATAATAAAACAAATATCAGAAAACGCAGAAACCATCTTTTTTTCTTTTTTCCCGTCCTTGCCATAAGCTCACCTTCCAGCAATAATGTTTCACAGCCGCAATTCGTCGAACCCCTGCTGCGCTTATGTTAATAGAACGAACCACATCCATAAAAACATGATTCATTATACCATTTCCTATGGTGTCAGTCAAAAATCAGTGCTACCCCTGAAACAGGAAACCTCTCCTCAATACCCTTGCGGCAGTATACATATTTTGCCCTGTTTTTATTTTTACTTCACTTGCGAACTTTAATAAATTCCCGATAGTTTTGTTATCCGGTATGCGGCTGCCATAGCGGACGCTGTAATATATGTCCGTCATATCGGTCATACTCATTTTCAAAAAATTATAACGCTCATCAACCCTGACGGCAAAATCCTTCGGGGTTTCCCCCTGCATAATCATACAGCCGGTATGCTTAAGAAGCGAGGCTATATAACGGTATATGAAAAGCACTGTTTTCTTTGGAGCNATTAAGCGGAGAACGGCTCGCCTTGCCAGTATGAACAACAGGTTAATAAGCGCGATTACCAGAATAACAGCGGCACTATATAATATTACCTTAACTGAACTTATGTCGTTTTGTTCGATATTATAGCCCTCTGTCCCATATCCTTGCCGTTCGTAGAATTCCATGTACTGTTCGGCATAAGATTCGTCGTACATCGCATATGGATCTTCCGAACTGTATGTGCTGCTGCTAAAGGGCACTAAATAATTCATTGCACCGACAAATGGCGGTGTCGGTTCAAAACTAACCCATCCCACGCCTTCAAGATACACTTCAACCCATGCGTGGGCATTTTGGTTGGTAACATGATAATACCCGTCATTATCAGCGGTTCCTGGCAGTACAAAACCCTCAACATATCTTGCGGGAATACCGGCAGCTCTTGTCATAATGCACATTGCGCTTGCATAATAAGAACAATAGCCTTGTTTCAATTCAAAAAGGAAATAATCAACAAAATCTTGCTCATCGGGTGTATATCCGGGTGTCAGCGTATAGCTGTAATTTTTTCTTAAATAACCCTCAATAGACTTAACCTTACCATAAACCGTATCGGCATCTGAAGTTAACGAACTGACAAGCTCAAAAACCCTTTCCGGCAGATTTTCAGGCAGCTGCGTGTAAAGCTCGTAAACTTCATCACGATGCCTTTTAAATTGCCGAAACAGATCAATTACGTCATTAACCTCCTGCCTTATAAGCTCGGCGTTTTCGGAATTCTCTGCTTCGAAGTCTCTTAAGTAGTCCAGATTTTTTTCAATAAATTCATAATACATCCCGGGGCTGCTGGCATGAAAGAAATTATCCAATTCTGTCATCCCATAGCAAGGCTGAATATAGCTGATTTCATACCTTGTGTTCCCGCCAAGTCTTCTATCCGCTTTTATTGTCCCGGTTAAATCCTCTTCAAGAGAATAACCTGCCGCCGTAAGCCCCGTAATTGGCAGAAATATTTTCAGCGGTGTAAAAATCGTCCTTGTACGTACATTCAAATGCCTGATCGTCAGTTTTCCTTCCGGAAAGAGCCTTTTTAGCTCATCCGGCATTTGTTTCTGTTTAAGAAAATTTAGGTATTGTTCAGGTTGATCAATGCTTTCGGATAAATTCAGCGTCTGAGTTTGAACCTGAATTGTTTGTAATTGTTCAGTTTCATCAATGCTTGCCGATAAATCTACGATATTGTCTCCATACATGATAATAGTACTACCAACAGCCGCTTTCCATCCATACTTAAGCTCTTCGTTATCATAAAACCTGTCTGTTAGGTACTCCTGTTTGTCTCTTTCCGTTTTCTCCCATCCCACACCCGTATATTTGTCATATACCGCTCCGCGCAAATAAACCCGCGCAGGTGCTTTTACGGTCATTACCGGAGTGTAGTCGGGCACCACCGGCCCGCCAAGGCGCGATGGATCTCCAAAACCTGTATTCGCAAGGGAAAAGTCATCATACCGGTCAACTGAATATTTATAATAAAGCTCCCAGTAAGTCGTGTTTATTTTATCTCTCACCCACGGCCATTGAATCGGCAGGGGATTTTTAGGAATAAATGACACAAGCAAAATCAAAACCAAACCAATCGGGACAAAATAAACCGAAATGTCTCCGTGTTTTGTAAACGCTTCAACCTCACCCGTTTTTATTGAGTACAGCAGATAATTATGGCGTATGTATGCAATGATCGCCACTATTATGAAGATGAAAAAAGACAGTTTATCGACATATCGGATTAACCCCCACACCATCATAAAAAAAACAAGGCCGGGCACAATCAAAGGATAAAACCTGAAACGCCTTACAAGGAAGTAGTAAATCGGCATGGCCGCGATTACCGATAGCAATCCGGTTCCGTACATAAGTACGTAATAAGGAACGGTTTCGTCATAATAACCTGTGCCCACCTTGACTATCATCTTTACAAATTCTTCGGTATATGACAATAACGGCATTACCGAGCCAATGCCGCTCACTGCTATCCTGATTGCCATATAAATAATCCCAATAGCTATCGATGACAAAAAAACAATACGCCCGGCAAATGTATTCAGCAGGGAATAAAATACAAACGCTCCGACTGCAAACAAAAGCATATGCCATGAATAAACGGGAATATGCATCGGCATCAAGGACGCCTTAATTACCGCAAACAGATAGAATACGCCTATTAACCAACAGGATAAATAATTGCGGTACTTTTCGTTCATTGGCAATCTCCTTTCAAACCGCTTTTGTATCGGGCATATCATCGAATTCCTTCATATTTTCAAACATCTTAAAAACACGTATTCCTAACTCCGATAATTCCTCCGCGAGCGCCTTTTCCACTTCACACTTCATCTGANCTGATACATCGCAGTAAAAAAGCGATATGTCATGGCCATTCCCATGCATTTTAACAATACTGTCAAGGCAGCTTTCGTCAACTACCGGTGAAAAAACCATTACGCTTTGGCATTCAGGCATGCTCGCTATAAAATAGTCCATGACATCGTTGAATGATTCCTTCTGATCGAACGGTATAAACGCAAACAGCTCGTATAATTGATTGAAGGCGTTTATATCCGGATAGACAAGCGTCATCTGTTCTTTCCTGAAAAAACATATTTTCAGCACAATTCCCGCACTAAGAAACACCCTGGCCAGTGAAACCAAAACCTCAATTGTTCTGTCTTCAATTCTAAGGACATATTCCGCCTCCCCTAATATTTCCTCGAAATTGATTATTATCCAGAATTCTTTTTCAGAAGACGAATGTGTTTCTTTTGTCATAAATTTGTTATACTTCGAAGAAAGCTTCCAATGTATTTTTTTCAGACTGTCACCGTACATATAATCTCTTATATTGTCTATTTCGGAATGTCCCATATCTTTTTTCCGTGAAAGATATTCATTCTCTGAAATCCTGATAAAAGGGATGTTTTGCTCCTCAAGCGTCAAAATCCTGGGAAATACGCGTATAAATTTCGTTTCGCCCATAGCATATTTCAATTTGAACAGATTTAAAAAATCTCTTATTTCAATATACGATATGCCAATTTTATATCTCCCCCTGTACAGTATCGGTACACTGAAATGAAATTCACGATGGCTAAAAGGCTTCAGTACAAGATGTTCCGTTTTCATGCCGCTGATTAGCATCTGGCCTTCCATATGCATATACACTGTAAAATATGGAATGTTTAATGGCGTGACATTATGGATCTTCAATGTATAGTCCAATATTTCGCCTTTCCGGTATTCACGTTTGTCAAGTCTTTCGCTGAAGGTAAATGTGTTATATACAATAATTAGATAAATAAATGACACCACAGGCAAAAAAAGAGTGATATAAAAAAGAGTATATGGCAAAAATCCGCCATCAAATAATATATAAACAAATGCCAGAAAGAGAATAACCAAATAACGGATTCTGCTTTTTCTCATATATAACCTCCACCCAGATAAACGTTTTTATGGGTATGTACGGGTTCATTTCAAATTACACCGGTACTCTAATATTTGTTAACAGCTCTGACAAGACATTTTCGGCGGTAACTTTTCTTATACGTGCTTCCTGCTTCAAAATTATGCGGTGTGACAGAACAGGAATTATTAGGCTTTTAACATCATCCGGTATGACATAATCTCTTCCCATAAATAAAGCTAAAGACTGAGCCGCACGCATCAAATACAATGATGCTCTTGGGCTGCACCCCAAAAGCACGTGTTCTTCGCGGCGCGTTCTCTGTACAATTTCAACTATGTACTCACCGATTGACCGCTCCACATGAACCTTTTTTACCTGTTTTCTAAGCTCGGTAATTTGCTCGCCATCGGCAACAGCGTTTAGGTTCTCCAGCGGATTGTCCTGTCTGAACCGGAATAAGATATCCACCTCGTCATCTTTGTCCGGATACCCCATCGTTATTCTCATCAGAAACCTGTCTAACTGCGCTTCGGGCAGGGGATATGTCCCCATGTATTCCACAGGGTTCTGAGTCGCNATAACCATGAAAGGATCGGGTACAGAGTATGTAACGCCGTCGACCGTAACCTGTCTTTCTTCCATAACTTCCAGCATGCTGGCCTGGGTTTTTGGTGATGTACGGTTTATTTCATCGGCAAGAATGATATGGCTCATAACATTGCCTTTCCTGTATTCAAATTCGCAGGTCTTTGGGTTAAACATTGAAAAACCCGTTATGTCCGAAGGTAATATATCAGGTGTAAATTGAATTCTGTTAAATGACACGCCAATTGATCGCGCAAGCGAATACGCCATTGTTGTTTTACCTATCCCAGGAACATCCTCGATAAGCACATGCCCGCCTGCGGCAAGGCAAACAACCATTAACTTAGACGCCCCGCTCTGACCAACCATAACTTTTCCCATGTTATCAACAATACTTTGCATAATGGAACCGTTATCCATATCATCCTTCCTTTCGGTGAGAAATTAATATCTAACAGCTTACGATGCGTCGATATAATGCGGATTCAATTGAACAGTATTCAGTAAGCAATGAAAAATTTGAAAAATCAAACATTAAATTTTTAATAAACATTTTATCACAATAATTATAAAGGTAAATACCAGCAAAATTAACGAAAAAAGAGAATTATTTTTGGATTATCTCCTTTTGCTCTCCAAGGCTGTTGACAATATCCTTAAAATGATTGCCTTTTTCCATGAAGTTTGAATACATGTCAAAGCTGGCACTTGCAGGAGACAAAAGCACAATACCTTTGGCGCCGGCTAACGATAACGCTTCCTTTACCGCGGCTTCCATTTTAAAAACCCGTATTATCGGCACAGGTTCAATACCAACCTCATCGGTGTATTTCCGGTATGCCTGTTCAATTTTCCGGGCGGTATCACCCATTAATACCAAAGCATTTACATGATCGTGCAAAACCTCTCCCATTTCGTCGTAGGATAGATTTTTGTCATAACCCCCGGCAATAAGTACGACCTTGCGGTTAAATGCTTTGAGGCTGGCAATTGTACGTGTCGGACTTGAACCAATTGAATTATTATAGAATGAAACTCCGTCTATTTCTCTGACAAATTCGATTCGGTGCTCGACACCCTCAAAGGTCTGTGCAACATACCTTATTGCATCAGTGCTTACTTCGGGGATAACCGCGGATATAGCTGCCATTATATTCTCAACATTATGCATTCCAGGCAGCTTTATTTTTTCTATTGGCAAAATATCAATCTCAGACGTATCCCTGTAAACAATATGGTTGTTTTTCAAAAAAGCTCCGCAGATTACTTCTTCCCTGCTGCTGAACAATACCGGCTTGCCCGGGACTTCGGACAGGAAACCTGCGGTTACCAAGTTGTCCGCGTTTAATACAATCCTTTCTGTTGGAGCTTGGTACCTGAATATGTTTTTTTTAGCACAAATATATTCTTCCATCGATAAATGAACATCAAGGTGGTTTGGCGTGATATTTGTTATAACTGCAACATGCGGGCTGTCATTCATAGTATGGAGCTGGAAGCTCGAAAGCTCAAGAACAACCCTGTCATCAGGTTTTATTAATTCTACTTTTTCAAATAAAGGAGTTCCGATGTTACCGCCCAGATAACAGTTATACCCTTGTTTTTCGAGCATATTGTATATCAATGAAGCAGTGGTCGTTTTACCGTCACTTCCTGTAACACCGTAAATTTTAGCGGGACAAAGCTTTATAAATATCTCTATTTCCGAAGTCAGTTCCGCTCCTTTTTCCAAAGCTCTGGCAATCTGCGGAAGATCAAACCGCATTCCCGGCGTTCTAAAAATAATATCGAAGCCTTTAAGGTTATCAAGGTAATTCTCGCCAAGCGAAAATTGTATCCCTTTTTCCTTATAATCCCGTAAAATATCGGAAAAGTCTTCTTCTTTCTTTTTGTCAAATACCGTAACAAACGCTCCCCAGTCCGTTAATGTCCCAGCTAATGGCCTGTTGCTGACACCGAATCCAAGAACCGCCACCTGTTTGCCCTTTATCTTTTTTTTATATGATTCCAACGCCAGGTTCAAAGCTTTTCCACCTTTCAGTCAACATACCTTTTTTTCATTCTTGCTTTCCTGATAATAAGCCCTACAAAAAATCTTACGCATAACAGGGCAACAATTATTATTGCCCTGGGATCTACCCTGTCGGCTAATTCCTTTAAAGAATTTACAACCTCTTTCAGGTTTTTATCTGGAGCATCAGCCATATAAAACACCTCCGTGTTTACTTTTTAACAGCCTTATAATCTAATATTACCATATTAATAAATACAGCGTAATCAAAGGTAAAAAATTTTTCTTTATTTTTAATATGTTAGGAGTACAAAATCTGACAGAAGCCATGTAGGCTGCTTACTTTATCTTGTCCCGGATTAGCAGTGGATTTCTATTTTTGTTTAAGTTGATTAAAAAGGTGTTCAATTATGCTGAAAACCCGCTAAATTAGCGGGTTTTCGGACAATTGTGGTGCGAAAGGCGGGATTTGAACCCGCACGTGCGTATTGCACACTAGATCCTGAATCTAGCGAGTCTGCCAATTCCACCACTTTCGCACGTTACTTTTGCGACAATGTTAATTATAAAGTGGAGGGATGAGTTTGTCAATAGAAAAAAGCCGGCAATACTCCATAAAAACTGTCGGATCATAGCACATAATAATGCGGTCACTCATCAACTGCGGGATANCCAAAACGNNTNTACAGCCAATCAACACTCATTTCAAACCATTTAGCTGCAATTGGGTCCACATTGAAACTCCGACCACTGGCTGTATGATGCTTAGCAAGCGACATGCCATGTTTACCCTCCTGGAAAAGATGATATTCAAAGGGTATATGTTTCTCGGCTAAGGCCATAGCCAATTTTGTCGTGTGAGTNACTTCTACCACATCGTCATCAAAGGTATGCCAAATAAACGCAGGAGGCGCGTCACTCTTAACCTGTAAATGAAGGCTTAACTTATCAACTTCTTCCTGCGTATAATTTTCTTTTCCCAACAAATTGCGTATAATGTAATCTTTGTCGACGTGTCCTGACTCCACTTTACCAAAATCAATAGCCGGATAGCACAAAACCATAGTATTTGGCCGTTCCTTACCCATAAGTCCNAACGCGCATGCAAGGTGGCCGCCTGCGGAAAAACCGCATACTGCAATTTTATCGGGATATACGTACCATTCATCGGAGTTGTCGCGGATCATTTTAAGCGCTTTTTCGGCTTCTGCCAAAGGCTGAAAACCATGAGCAAATTCGCCGATGGAGTAATACAACACAAATGTCTGAAACCCCTCCGCCGCATAAGCTAACGCTATTGGTTCCGCTTCCCTGTCGGAAAGAAACATATAAGCACCGCCTGGGAAAACAAGAACGGCCGGTTTTTTTGCCGCAGTTTTCATCTCCTTTGATGGTTCCTGTATATAGCCTGTTAAACGTACACGCCTATCCGGCGTAAAAGGTATTTCTATTATTTTCATATTGTATTCCCTCCATATTGAAAGCAATTCTCGAAAAAGGACACTGCTTTGAAAATCCGTAAGCTGATAGATTTTCAAAGCATCTATAAATTAAATATACAAGACTTAAACAGAATTTACAATACTGACAGCGTTGTTTGATGGAGTCATATTTGTAACCATTTGCTGTTCATGCAATATGATATATTAGCGAATATAGTATATGGTGGTAATATGGAAACACTGTCACTAAATTCACGCGGTCCTTATGTAAAATTAGTTCAAAGCNTNTTAGCGAGGATTGGATACGACCCCGGCCCGGTGGACGGCGTTTTCGGCCCGCAAACACAGCGTGCCGTGATTAGCTTTCAAAGAGATAACGGGCTTACTCCCGATGGAATAGTCGGTCCAATCACGTGGGGTTATTTTCAAAGGTTCCTGCTGGGCTATGATACTTATACAATACAACCCGGTGACACATTATACGTTCTCGCCAGGAGATATTATACCACAGTAAATGCGATCCTGACCGCAAACCCCGGCATAAACCCATTATACCTTAGAGTTGGGCAGAGGATAATCATTCCATATGGAATTGACGTTGTTTTTACCGATATTGATTACACATACGAGATTATGGAAATGGATATTGAAGGCCTTCAAGCCAGATATCCGTTTATTGAAACGGGAGTTGCCGGAAGGAGCGTCCTTGGCAAAAACCTTTATTATATTCGCCTTGGTTCTGGGCCTGTTCAGGTTCATTACAACGGTGCGCATCATTCACTCGAATGGATTACGTCGCCGCTTCTTATGAAATTCATTGAAAACTTTTGCCGGGCCTATGCTGCGGGAAGTAGTATACGTGGTTATAACATACAACAAATCTGGAATAGCAGCAGCATATATATCATACCGATGGTTAACCCTGACGGTGTCAATTTGGTACTCGAAGGCCTTAAACCCGACAATCCGTATTATAACGAGCTTCTTCAATGGAACGATACAGGACAGCCGTTTTCCCAAGTATGGCAGGCAAATATAAGGGGAGTGGATTTGAACCGGAACTATCCTGCAAGCTGGGAAGAAGCGAAAGCCCAGGAGCCGTCACTTGGAATAACCGGTCCGGGTCCAACTCGTTTCGGCGGACCTTTTCCGCTTTCTGAGCCGGAGTCGCAGGCAATAGTAGACTTTACCCGACAGCACAATTTCAAGCTTGTTATTGCATACCATACCCAAGGTCAGGTTATTTACTGGCTTTATAAGAACATATTTGNCCCAAGGGCGCAGCAGATCGGTGAAACTTTTGCAAGAGCAAGCGGTTATGCCTTATCGGCAACGCCTTATGAAGCGGCATATGCAGGATATAAAGACTGGTTTATTGAAGAATATACGCGCCCCGGATACACAATCGAGGCGGGACTTGGCAGAAACCCGCTTCCGATATCGCAGTTTGACATGATTTATAATAACAATGAAGAAATAATGCTTCTTGCGCCGATTATTTAGCCGAATAGCCTTAAGCTATTCAATTTTTTTAACCTTTTGATAAAAAAATGTTTGTATAGGTTTGAATCCATACTTTACCGAACCTATAATCTGCTCTGTGCTTCCAAGAAAAAGTATGCCCCCGTGGACAAGAGAACGATTGAAAGCTTTATATATATTGGCTTTCGCTTCCTCTGTAAAATAAATCAACACATTCCTGCATACAATCAAATCCATATTTTNGGGGTAATCATACTTTAAAAGGTTTAGTTGGCTGAAATCCACACAGTTTTTTACCTCGTCTATTATCTTATATGTACTGTCGCCAGTCTTTTTAAAATACTTGTTCAAAAACTCGGCAGGCAAATCTTTTATACTTCTTTCGAGATATATCCCCTGTTTTGCTTTATTAATTGCGTCCATATCAATATCTGTGGCTTTTATTCGGATCTTTGACAGCGGCAGGAACTTATTTAATATCATGACAAGCGTATAAGGCTCATCTCCGGTAGAACAAGCTGAACTCCATATCCTGACATTCTGAAGGTCCCCTTTTATTTTTTCAAGCATCGGAATCATAATGTTCTCAAACAATTCCCACTGTGCAGGATTCCTATAAAATTCTGAAACATTTATAGTCAAATAGTTTATAAATGTATTATACAATTCCTTATCGGTTTGCATCGCAAAAAAAAATGACATAAACCCGCTATGCCCGTTTTTTTCAACAAGGGACGTTATCCGGCGTTTCATCTGTTTTTCCTTGTAAAGGTTTAAATCAATTCCTGACTGTTTATAGAAAGCCTTCTTGAATTCTTCATAATCGGTCATTTTTATCACCTGTTAAAGCATCTAAAACAAAACATCATTCACTTCTAAAATATTGCATAAACCAACAAGACCGGTTGTAACCGGCCTTGTTAATTATATCGGCAAAAAATGCTTATTCCTTTATTATGTCTCCGATGGTGTTTTTCATCTCTTCTACATGCTCATTAGGGATATCGGCTTCTTCGCCCGGCTCATCAGTTTCACCCTCGCGGACAGGATCAATCGGTTCCACTTCCCGGATGCTTAAACTTATTTTCTTTAGTTCCGGGTTTACCTCAAGAACTTTCATATTGACTTCCTGCCCAACCGACAAAACCTCATCCGGCTTTCCAAGACGGACATTTGAGATCTGAGATATATGAACCAGTCCTTCGACTCCATCCTCAAGCTCAACAAACGCGCCGAAAGGCACAAGACGTACTATTTTCCCTGTTACCTCATCACCTACGGCATACTTTTTCTCAACATTAAACCACGGGTTATCTTCCGCTTTTCTGTAGCCAAGAGATACTTTCTGTTTTTCCCTGTCGAAACCAAGTATCTTTACGGTTACAGTTTCCCCGACCTTTAAAACATCGGAAGGCTTATTTATTTTCTTCCAGGACAGTTCGGAAATATGGATTAATCCATCAACAACACCGAGGTCAACAAACACTCCGAAATTAGTAAGGCTTTTGACATTTCCCGTATACTCCTGCCCTACTTCCACACTGTTCCAGAATTCATCCATCTTGGCTGCTTTTTCTTTTTCAATTACATTTCTGCACGATCCGACAACGCGTCTTTTATTTTTACTCATTTCCACAACTTCAAATTTCACTTTTTTCTTAAGATATTCATTCAGGTCTTTTACATAACGGTCACTTATCTGCGAAGCCGGAATAAAAACGCGTATGCCTTTATAATTGGCAACAACACCGCCGTTTACAACTTCTTTAACCGTGGCCTCAAGAGGGGTTTTATCATTAAAAGCCTGATCGATCTCTTCCATACCCTTTATTGAATCGACCCTTTTCTTCGATAGAGATACATTTCCCTCGCCGTCATTTACTTTTATAATATAAACAAGGATTTCGTCCCCTTCCTTTAAATCTTTTTCGGGATCAAAATCGGGATCTTCCAAAAATTCTTCCATAGAAATAGTACCATCGGATTTATATCCCAGGTCAACAAAAACTTCGCTGGTATTGTAACCGATTATACGCCCTTTTACAACTTCACCTGCCCGTATGCTGTTTACTTCCGACTCCTCGAAAGCCTCTTTGAAAGATATTTCATTCTCCTGCTCCTGTTTGTTTAAAATTTCTTCCATCTTCTTGATAACCTCCTTGATTACCCAGTCCGGTGTTGAAGCACCTGCAGTAATCCCAATTGTGTTTATATTCTTTTTTTTCAGCGGCGGTATGTCCGCCGCAGTTTCAACTTTATATGTGTACTGACAATTTTCGGAGCATATTTCAAACAGCTTTTGGGTATTTGAACTGTTTTTGCCTCCAATAACAATAATTACATCAGATATCCTTGATATTTCAAGGGCTTCGCATTGGCGTTTTTCGGTTGCATTACATATTGTATCAAATTTTATGACATTTGCAAACTTTTTATTTAATATATCGCATATCTCACCATACTTTTCAGGCTTCATTGTTGTTTGCGCTACAACACATATGCATTTGTCAATATCTGGCAAGAGTTCAGCTTCTTCAGGTTCCGATACGACAAAAGCTTCATTGCCGCACCATCCGTTGACACCGATAACTTCAGGATGCTCCTTGTCCCCTGCTATAATGATACGGCAGCCTTCATTATATTTTTCCCTGACCAGATTGTGTATTCTTTTAACATAAGGGCAGGTTGCGTCATGTATTGCAATATCTTTACTTTTTAATTCGTTATAAAGATCTTCCCCTATTCCATGCGCTCTTATAACAACATGATCACCCGGCTGAAGCTGCTCGGCGGATTTAATGCTGTATGCTCCCTTTTCCGCTAAAGCATCCGATACCTGACGGTTATGTATAAGTTCGCCATATATACGAGTCTTGCCCGGGTTCTCCTTCAGCGTTTGAAATGCTGTTTTTACAGCATTATCAACCCCGAAACAAAAACCCGCTGTCTTTGCTAATATTACTTTTGCCATATATTATATTTCCTTTCCGGAAATAATAAGACTAACAAGCGTTTCACTCACCTGTACCTATCTTTTGTCCAATGAATATATCCTGTCCATTAAATCTTGCGCAAGAGCATCCATTTCATGCTTGGAAACCTTGCCGCTGTTGGGAACAGGATAATAAGGCTTGCCGTAAAATACGCACATTTTTGAAAAAAGCCTGTAGTTCCCAAAAATCCCAACAGGAACAATAGGTGCACCGGATTCTATTGAAAACAGTATTGCACCGCTCTTTGGTTTTTGCTTTTTTTTACTGATATTTCTTCTGCGCCCTTCAGGAAAAATACCGACTATTTTGCCTTCTTCAAGTAGTTTCAACGTGGTTTTGGCCGCATATAAATCTCCTCGTCCCCTGTTTACAGGATAAGCGCCGAGGCTTTTAAGAATAGCTTTCAGCACAGGGATTTTAAACAGCTCCTGTTTTGCCATAAAATAAATCCTGCGTGGTATCATCGGGCCAAAAAGAAACATATCAAGCATACTGATATGGTTTGAACACATGATAAGCGCTCCTTGTTCCGGAACATTCTCAAGGCCGTAAAAAGAAGCTTTGTAAAATATACGGAAAAAAATTTTGCTTAACCAGGCAGCAAATTTATATAGCATTATTAACCCTCGCCTTAACTATATCCAATATCATCTTTACCGTTTTTTCCAGTGGAAAACCGGTAGTATCAAGCAATATAGCGTCTTCCGCCTTTTTCAGAGGGGCTATGCTCCGGCTGCTGTCATTTTTATCCCTGTATTCCATCTCGTTCTTAAGATCTTCAAATGTTTGGGTAAGAGTGCCTTTTTCAGCAAGCTCCTCATACCTTCTTCTTGTTCTGTCTTCAACAGAAGCGGTTAAAAATATTTTTATATCGGCATCCGGCAAAACATACGTGCCTATGTCACGGCCATCCATAACAACACTGTTTAAAGAGGCGATATTCCGCTGAAGCTCAACCATTTTTTTACGTACTCCCGGTATGACCGCAACATTTGACGCTCCCACCGTCACATCAGGCGTTCTGATCTTTTCGGTAACATCTTCGCCGTCAAGAAAAACCTTTTGCTGCCCGTTATCATATTCAATCCGGATATCTATGCCCTTAACCATTTCCTCCATTAACTCTTCATCATTATGACTTATTCCTTCCCGCAGCGCCTTCAGCGCGACGGCACGGTACATTGCTCCCGTATCAAGATAAAGAATNCCAAGTTCTTTCGAAACCATTTTTGCCATTGTACTCTTGCCTGCCCCTGAAGGTCCGTCTATAGCAATTCTTATCTTTCTCATCCGTTCCCCTCCATCGCGGCAGCAGGCAATAAATATCAATAAAGCCAGTCCTATTGCCGTACNGCCTGCCTATGCGCCCTGGTATCATATATTTGTTAAGAAGGGTTCACACTACCCTGTGCCCGACCCCAATCGATATTTCATTCAAATGAAGAAGGCCAATGCCAAAAAACACGCAAACGGCAACGTGATCATGATACCGCGCGACACCAATTTTACCGCCTACATTCAATCCTATTGCCTTTGTTGTTACCTGGGCCAGTGCTTCTCTTGCAGCACCGGCAACAGCGCCTTCCTCAGCATGGCTTTCGATAATTACCCCTTCTCTTTTTGAAGAAACCACAGCCCTTTCTATAATTTTCATTATAGACGATATAAACTCTCCGCCGTAATCCACAGCACAGGATTTTATGCCNATACTGGAATAATAGGTTTTAAGTTCCTTTTCTTCATCGCGGTTTGCAGATAAGGCCATTCGAATAGCCGCTTTTACTATATCCTTGCTTCCATATTCGGANTGCTGCTGATTGTATGACATAAAAACCTCCGCTGGTAAACATCTNTTACATATTCACAACGGTTATACCAACATTCATCATTATATAAAAACCATTTGCGGAATACAAGCAAATAAATGGAATTCGTATCCGAATGACCTGATTGTTCATGCATTACTTACTTTTTGAATCATGGTACAATAACGGAAACAAGAGCTCCATTTGCAAGAGCTATATAGTTCAGCTCNGGCAAGTCGAAACTCGCAAAAATGCTTTGAATAATTCTTTGTATGAAGCATTTTTGCTCAGACAGTCGACTTGCTTGTCCTCGCTCTGACTATATATCTCTAAGCTTCATTCCGCTATAGTTTCCTTATATTGTACTATGATTTCTAACACAGCTTACTTCTTTCTATCTGTTGCGTATATTACTTTTCCGATGCGGTGCAATCCTTTTTCAAGAGGAAGGGANGTCCTCGAATATTTCAGCCTGAAATTTTCACCCGTGTCCTTAACTATCAAAGATGCGCCGGGATTTTCTTCAAAGACCCATATTTCCAGCACATCTCCTTCTATAACTTCTATATCAACCGGAAACTTCTCAGCCAAAAGATAGCGTTCGCCATTTTTATATATCATCGCGCTGTGTGTTTCATAAATTCCAGCTACATCCACCGTTACCTTTCCCCGCTCCACAAGTGATATAAATTGTTCCATAGAAGCGCCGGCATAGGGATCTTCGGGGAGTTTTGACCATATCGGATAAACTCTTGACACCTGCACACCCGCTAACAATATTACCATTATTATGGAAATAAATATGAAAAACCAGCCCATTTTCAATTGAATCACACTGCTTAATTCGGATTTCCCGTTTGGAATAAGGGAGAATGTACTTTATTATTTCCATAAAGATTGTAATTCATACCGAATAAACAGTTGATAGCTCCGCAGGTCGAGACATACGGAATTATACGGAATTTCCCGCGGTATAGCCTGTGGAAAACGCTATTGTAAGATTGAATCCCCCCGTATAAGCATCGACATCGATTATTTCGCCGGCAAAAAACAAACCCTTTACTATTTTTGATTCCATTGTATTCGGTATTATCTCTTTAACCGATACCCCGCCGGCCGTAACGATTGCTTCATCCAACGGACGCGCACCTTTAATTTCAAATGAAAAGTTTTTTAACAGTTTCCCAATTCTCTGTCTTTCTTCCTTTGTTATCTGATGTATGGGTTTTTCCGGAGGAATCCGGGCTAACTCAATAAAAACGGGGATCATCATTTTAGGCAGCAAATCTCCTAATGAATTTTTGAACTGCTTTCTTGAATATTTCATAAAATCCCTTTGAAGCCGAAGATCTATTTGTTCTTCGGTCAGGGCAGGCTTTAAGTCTATTACGAAAATAACGTCTCGGTAATCATATTCCAGAATATGACGGCTGGCACTTAAAACAACAGGTCCGGACACACCAAAATGGGTAAACATCATTTCACCAAAATCAGAGTAAATAACGTTTTTATCTTTATCTTCAAGCCTAATCGATATGTTTTTCAGTGATAAGCCCTGTAATTGCTTTACCCAAGTTTCGTCTGCCTCCAATGGTACAAGGGACGGTTTAAGCGGAGTAATAGTGTGACCAAGCTTTTGGGCCATTTTGTGCCCTTCNCCGGTCGAACCGGTTCCCGGGTATGAAACCCCTCCCGTTGTCAGGATGACGGCATCAAATTCTTTATATTCCCCGCTGTTAAGCTTAATACCGGTAACTATTCCTTTATCGGCAANAATTTCGCGAACCGCGCACTTATATTTTATCGACACATTATTTGAAAGGGCGTANTTAACAAGAACCTTAACCACATCTTCAGCGTTGTCGGATTCGGGAAAAACACGGCCTCCCCGCTCCGTCTTTAGTTTAAGCCCCTTATTTTCAAAAAAATCCATCACATTTGCATTAGAAAATGTATGAATAGCAGAATGCATAAACTTTCCATTCCCCGGAACATTTGATATGAGCGTATCAATATCGCATACATTGGTAATATTGCATCTGCCTTTTCCTGTAATACGAAGTTTTTTTCCCGCGCAATTGTTTTTTTCAAAAACAAAAACGCGGTGTCCTCTTTCGGCTGCTCTACCGGCAGCCATAAGACCGGCCGCGCCCGCTCCGATAATCGCTATGTTTTTCATTTTACTCCTTACCCTCATTAATCTGTTTGATGAGTCGTGTAAGGCTCACCTTTCTCGTAAACCTGGTATTCATCCCAGATTCTTTCAAGCTTCTCAAGGTTTTCTTGTATATGATTCTTCTTTTTCAGACCTATTGCAACAATAAGAGCATTTATAACACTTAACGGCGCTACCAATGAATCCACAAACGAATTCATGTCGCTTCTTGCGTAAAGGGAATAATTCGAAGATTTCGCCAGAGGAGAATCTTCATTGTCGGTAATCGCTATTGCCGTCGCCCCCTGTTTTTTGGCAAATTGAATAGCCTTTGTCGTTCTCCTTGAATACCTCGGGAAGCTAACTCCTATAACAACATCACCTTTTCGGGCGTTTAATATCTGTTCAAACATTTCGCTGACACTTGTGGTATGTACCAGGCGAACATTCTCGAAAATTAAGTTAAAATAAAAGCCTAAAAAGCTTGCCAAAGGTGCCGAGCTCCTAACTCCCATTATATAGATGTGCCTGGCTGACAGTATTTCTTCCGTAATGAGGTTAAAATTATCTATATCTATTTCTTCCATTGTCATTTTAATTTTATTCATATCAGATTGAAGAACACTTTTAAGTACATTGTCCTTGTCAATTCTGTTTGATGAAACCTCCAGCCTTTGAGCAGCGGTGAGTTTGCTTTTAATCACTTCTTTTAATTCCTTTTGGAGCATTGGATAGCCACTAAAGCCCAGTTCAACGGGAAAGCGGACAACCGTGGATTCGCTGACGCCCACTTCTTCACCAAGCCTGGCTGCGGTCATAAACGCAGCTTTATCATAATGGTTAATGATATAAGAGGCGATAGCCTTATGACCTTTGCTGAGATTAGGATACTTTTTCTTTATTAATGAAATTAAATTGTCCATTATGCTCTCCTTTACAGCTAATAATATCCAGAATGAATCATAAACGGTCTAATAATAATATATAGTTATAAAGAACTAAAATCAAGATTGCCGATATCGGCGCCAGAGCACCGCCGACAATGTCAAATCAGCATTATATCGGCATTACTGAAACGCTATTAATTTAAAACAAATAAGTCTATTACTTTTGCAACCCCATCCTCATCGTTAGAACGAGTAATATAGTCTGCGGCATCTTTCACTTCCTCCGGAGCATTGCCCATTGCAACGCCAAGCCCGGCATATTCTATCATCGGCAGATCATTAAAACCGTCACCAATGGCTATCATTTCTTCACGCCTGATACTGTAAAATTCTCCCATTTTCTCAAGAGCAATTGCTTTTGATACCTTTTGGTCCACAAACTCAAGGTAAATAGGCTGAGAAGTATGAAAATTTACAGAGGGACTTAATAACCCGTTAAGCCTGCGTTCAAACACGTTTATTCGTTCTATTTCATCATTCCAAAGCACTTTACTTACGCCTATGCTAATCAGTTCCTTTATATCGGAATAAACCTGCGGTTTGACTCCGCTTAATTGAGCGTATTTTTCCGTACGCTTATTTAATTCGTTTACATAAAGCTGATTGCCGGCCCAAATCACTATTGCGGTTCCCCACTCCTTCCCGAGCCTTTCAATCTGCAGTACATCCTCTTCACGCATTGTACACGAATAAATAACCTTGCCATCGGCAATTACCATTGCGCCGTTATATGTAATAACGGGAATATCAACTTCAAGCAGATCCGTTATTATCTTAACACCCTGAACAGGTCTTCCGCTGCATATTGTAAAAATAATTCCTTTATCAATCGCTTTTTGTATACGCTGTTTAGTGGGCACAGTAATTTCACGTCGGCTGTTCAGCAAAGTTCCGTCAACATCAACTGCCAATAATTTATATCTCATTCAAATCCCCTTTTGCTTTATTAGTTAATGAATAAACTTATTTTATATGATAAATTTCTTTTCTTCAACTCCCGTTACGTGAAACATATGCAGCCCCCACATTTTGTTACTGTTCAGGCACACATTCCCGCAGACTTTGCTGGACCACCCGCTTTTTATTCGGTTTGAATTCATTCGCAAGGTTAAACAAAAATTGTAACAACCACCATAAAAATATGCAAAAAACCATTGCTTTAAAAGCTTATATGCCATAAAATCAAATCGTATATAAAAAACAACAACAAATTCCATATGGCGGAGGATGTTATGCTGAATAAAGGATATTTCACAATACCGGGAGAAGCCGGATACGAGGAGCTTACACTCAAACTTGCTGAAAAATGGGGAGCCGATGTTGTTCGTGACAGTGACGGAACTACCCTTTCAGATAAGATTCTGTCATCAGGTCTTAATGTTTATTCAACCCTTTGTTTGATCCGCTCTGATAATGCCTGGGCTAAACAGAATACCGACAAACTGCAGCAGAACTTTCTGATGTCTGATCCTGTCATTGCGCAAAGCAATACGGTAACAATTGATCTGCTTAAAGGTTATTTCAGAGAGCAGTTCCGTATCAACACAAACGATGATTCGAAGATTTGGTGGCAGGTTTTTGACAGGACATCGGCAAAAGAAATTCCGGCTTACGATTGGGAATTTAACGATACAGACGGCACCGTAACTGTGTATAACACTGTAAAGAATCATTTTTATACCGTGAATTTTCTCGCTTATAGAATTTGGGAAGCAATTTCAATGTACAACCACATAACTAATAACTGGGGCGACCGCGAGCATTTGATGCCTGTTGATCCCATATATCCCGAAGCACAGGAGCGTATTCTTTCTAACCTGGAAAAATGGCTTGAAAACCACCCAAAGACTGATGTGGTTCGCTTCACTTCAATGTTCTACAATTTCTGCTGGTTGTGGGGAGATGATCAAAACCTCCGCTACAGGTATTCGGACTGGGGTTCCTATGATTTTTCGGTCAGTCCTTATGCACTAACACTTTTTGAGAAACAAAAAGGTTACCGGCTTACATCCGAAGACTTTATAAACGCCGGTTTTTATAACAATACGCATAACGTGCCGACACGCAAATATTTGGATTGGATTGACTTCATTAATGATTTTGTCATATCATTCGGCAAAAAATGCGTTGATCTTGCTCATCATTACGGGAAAAAAGCATACGTATTTTATGACGATCATTGGATTGGAATAGAACCATATGGTCACAGATTTGCTCAATTTGGTTTCGACGGGATAATAAAATGCGTGTTCAACGCTTTTGAAGCACGAAAATGCGCAGGTGTTTCCGGAATAAAAACACATGAACTGCGTCTGCACCCTTATTTATTTCCAACGGGACTTAAAGGTGAGCCCACTTTTAAGGAAGGCGGAACCCCAACCAGGGACGCNAAAAATTTCTGGGTAAACATACGCCGTGCACTGCTCCGCTCTCCCGTGCAAAGAATAGGGCTTGGCGGTTATCTTCACCTGGTTGAAGGTTTTGAAGATTTTCAGGACTATATATCTGAACTGGCACAGGAGTTCCGGCTTATAAAAAGCCTGCATGAGAGCGGAAAACCGTATACCGTGCCGTGCAAAACAGCGGTTTTGCACTCCTGGGGCAAGCTTCGCTCATGGATATGCAGCGGTCATATGCATGAACATCCCGAGCTGGACTTGAACCACGTTAACGAAGCGNTGGCAGGGCTTCCTGTTGATGTTGTTTTTATCAGCTTTGATGATATATTAAAACATGGTATTCCGGATGACGTAAAGGTTATAATTAACTGCGGCAGACTTGACAGCGCCTGGAGCGGCGGTGACCACTGGAAAAATCCTGAAGTTGTAGCGCGCATTACCGAATGGGTTTCTTCCGGAGGCGGATTTATCGGTATTAACGAACCTTCCGCCGCCAAATTCAGCAGCCGTTATTTTCAGTTATCGCATATTCTTGGTGTAGAACGTGAAATCGGCCTTACATTGTCAAAAGGAAAATACAATTACACAATGACAGACAATGATCACTTTATCCTGAAAGACTCCGGTCCGGTAATAAATCTTGGTATTGAAGCCGGTGATATATACGCTGTGAATGCTAATGCAACAGTATTGGCGGACAGTAACAGGCAGGTAAGGATAGCTGTCAANTCGTTCGGCAGCGGAAGAGGGGTATATTTCTCCGGTTATCGCGTCAATCCTCAAAATATCCGGATGCTTTTCAGGGCAATACTCTGGGCGGCAAAGCAGGAGGAGGCAATTGAGCTGTGGATACCGAAAAACATAAATACGGAATGCGCATATTTCCCAAGCAGCAAAAAACTTGTAGTCATAAACAACGGAGGCGAAATTGAAACCACTTTTGTAAAGGATGAAACCGGAAATATCATCAAGGTTACATTGGATGAATACGGCATAAAAGTTATTGAAACAACATAAGTTAAACGCTGCATAATAAAATAGATACTGTTAAGCCGTTACGGCGGATCGGAACGGCCAGCCTAATTTGCACAGGCGGGCCGTTCAGCTTCTGATTTGTTTTAACGGTTATTATATGTTTAAAAAATAAGGAGGATATTTGTTTTGAGGCTCAGGAATTTACCGTATGCTGATGAGCTTGTGAGAAATCATCGAAACTTCATACACGAACCCGAGAAATATAAGGGTATATGGTCCGAATACTTTCAGAATACAAATCCGCTTCATATCGAAATAGGCTCAGGCAAGGGCAAGTTTATAACAACTCTTGCTGAAATGAATAAAAACATTAATTACATTGCCCTTGAAAGACAAATTTCAGTTCTTGCAAAACTTATTAAAAAAGTCCCGGAG
>JGI24709J26583_10000945_pt1 | contig 24539 bp, 19 predicted proteins | sample BioPla2DNA1_FD_26583 | JGI IMG/M metagenome (IMG submission 26583) | reverse complement strand
ATGGGTGCTCGATGCCCCCGGAGCTTTTGTTAGTGGGATTTCACGAAGTGAAATGACCAAAAAGCGATGGGTGCTCGATGCCCCCGGAGCTTTTGTTCACAAATATGGATATAATACTATAGTAATCTAATATAAAAGTCTTATAAATGGAGGTTTGGAAATGTCACAGGATTATGGTAAAACATTGAATTTACCCAACACCGGGTTTCCTATGAGGGCTAATCTTCCTCAGAGAGAACCGGAGTTTTTAAAGAAGTGGGAAGAAATGGATATTTATAACAAGCAGCTCGAGAAGAATGCCAGAAAGCCCAAGTTTATTCTTCATGACGGTCCTCCTTACGCCAACGGAGGAATTCATCTCGGAACTGCTTTAAACAAGATTTTAAAGGACATAGTTGTAAAGTATTACAGTATGAAGGGATATGATACGCCCTTTGTTCCGGGATGGGATACCCATGGTCTTCCCATTGAACAGAGGGCTATAAAAGAGCTGGGCTTAAAAAGGCATGAAGTAGGTCCTGTTAAGTTTAGACAGGCATGTAAGGATTTTGCACTAAAATACCTCGATGTTCAAAGAAATGCCTTTAAAAGACTTGGGGTCAGAGCTGATTGGGAGCACCCATATATAACCCTGAAGAAGGAATTTGAAGCGAAGCAGATTGAGATATTTGGCAGCATGGCAAATAAAGGATATATATACAAGGGCTTAAGACCTGTTTATTGGTGTCCCGATTGTGAGACAGCTCTTGCGGAAGCAGAAATTGAGTATGCAGAAGACACAACCCTTTCAATATATGTCAAGTTCCAAGTAAAAGATGACAAAGGGAAGCTTGAAAATGTGGTTGAAAGCCTTGATAACGTTTATTTTGTGATATGGACCACTACTACATGGACTCTTCCGGGAAACCTTGCAATATCCTTGAACGAAGAATTCGAATACGCGTTGGTAAAGGCAAAGGATGAGTACTATATTGTTGCGGTGGAACTTGCAGAAAACGTTATGAAGGCTGCTGGAATAGAAGAATATGAGATTGTAGCTAAATATACAGGGGCGGAACTTGAGGGTATTTTATGCAGGCACCCGTTCCTTGACAGGGATTCGGTGATTATCACAGGAGACCATGTTACTTTAGAAGCGGGTACGGGATGTGTTCATACTGCTCCGGGACATGGTGCGGAGGACTTTGAAGTATGTAAAAAATACGACATACCTGTAATTGTGCCGGTTGATGATAAAGGATATCTTACAAAGGAAGCGGGACAGTTTGCAGGACTGTTCTATGATAAGTCCAATGCGGCAATTATTGAGCAACTAAAATCGACAAATCACTTGCTGGCATCGGAAAAGATTGTGCATCAGTACCCCCACTGCTGGAGATGCAAAGATCCGATAATATTCAGGGCAACGGAACAGTGGTTTGCATCAATAGAAGGCTTTAGAAAGGAAGCCATCGATGCCATCGGCACTGTTAAGTGGATTCCCGATTGGGGACAGGAAAGAATTACAGGAATGGTTAGAGACCGTGGAGACTGGTGTATTTCAAGACAGAGGATATGGGGAGTTCCGATACCGATTTTCTACTGTAAGGATTGCGGAAAGGAGCTAATTAATGAAGAAACAATAGATGCAGTAAAGAATCTGTTTGCCGAAAAAGGCTCGGATTCATGGTATGAGTATGATGCAAAGGATATTCTGCCGGAGGGTACTAAGTGCGAATGTGGTGGTACGGAATTTGAAAAGGAAAAGGACATTATGGACGTATGGTTTGACTCGGGTTCCAGCCATGCTGCGGTTCTTGAAACAAGAGAAGACTTAAGGTGGCCTGCGGATATGTATCTTGAAGGAAGTGACCAGCACAGGGGATGGTTCCAGTCTTCACTTCTTACATCTGTTGCCACTAGAGGCACGGCACCGTACAAGATTGTACTTACCCATGGTTATGTTGTTGACGGCGAAGGAAGGAAGATGTCCAAATCCCTGGGAAACGGAATTGACCCTGAGGATGTAATAAAGGAATACGGTGCGGATATCCTAAGGCTGTGGGTTGCATCCTCAGACTATAAAACCGATATTAGAATATCGAAGGATATATTAAAACAGCTTTCAGAGGTGTACAGGAAGATAAGAAACACCAGCAGGTATATATTGGGCAACATTTATGATTTTGATCCTAACAAGGATATGGTAAGCTATGAAGAACTCAATGAGCTCGACAAATGGGCATTAATGAAGCTTAACGGCTTGATAAAGAAGGTAAACGACGCTTACGAAAGATATGAGTTCCACTTAATGTTCCACGCAATACACAATTTCTGTGTCGTGGATATGAGTAATTTCTATCTTGATATTATAAAGGACAGGCTCTACACCAGCAAGACAGATTCAAAGGAAAGAAGAGCGGCACAGACTGTCATGTATGAGATACTAGAATCCCTTGTAAAGATGCTTACACCGATCCTAGCCTTTACCAGTGAAGAAATCTGGCAGTTTATGCCTCACAAAACTTCCAATGACCCGGAGAGCGTGCAGCTTAACTATTGGCCGGAGCTTAATGAAAAGTATGATGATCCGGTTCTTGAGGAAAAGTGGAATAAAATAATAGATATTCGCGAGGTTGTGTCAAAGGCTCTTGAAATAGCAAGGGAAGAAAAACTTATCGGACACTCCTTAAATGCAAAGGTAACCATTTTTGCCGACAAAGACAATTATGAATTTATAAAGTCCATAGAAAAAGAAATGGTTACGGTATTAATTGTTTCCGATTTTGAGCTAAAAGAGGAAAGTGAAGTAGGCGGCAACTTCTATGAAGATCCTGAAACAAAGGGCATAAAGGTTAGTATTTCTGTAGCTTCCGGGCAGAAGTGTGAAAGATGCTGGATGATCAGCGAATCGGTAGGAAAGAATGAAACCCACGAAACTCTTTGTGACCGGTGTGCGAAAGTAGTGGGCTAGATTTGTGTCGATTTAATGTATTGGTTATGCAAGTGCTTTTTTACAACTGTTAGTACTCTAAACAATGCAGTGGTTTTACTAACTACTAAATCCGAGGGGTGGAATGATACAACTTGATAAAACTGAACATCGATTTGGGTGAAAGAAGTTATCCAATATATATAAAAAACGACTATAAGGATATTGGAAGGTGCATTCAAAATGCAAGGCTTACAGGCAAAATAGTTTTAGTCACCGATTCCAATGTGGACAAGTATCAAGCCCGGGAATGTATTGAAGCTTTTGAAGAATCAGGGCATTCGGTGGACAAATATGTCATACAGGCAGGAGAAAGCAGCAAAAACCTTGATACTGTGCAGAATATTTACAAGTACCTTCTTGGTTTGAGGCTGGACAGAAATGCAGTCTTGATAGCATTAGGTGGCGGGGTAGTAGGCGATATAACTGGCTTTGTTGCAGCTACTTATCTTCGTGGGATAAACTATGTCCAAATACCTACATCATTGCTTGCCCAATCGGATAGCAGTGTAGGCGGCAAGGTGGGGGTAGATTTTGAGGGCAGCAAGAACATTATAGGAGCATTTTATCAACCCCGGTTTGTATACATTAATGTGAATTCCTTAAAGACTCTTCCAAAAAGGGAACTTCAAGCGGGTTTGGCAGAGGTGGTCAAGCACGGAATAATCTGCGATAAGGAGTTCTATGAATATATTGACTATAATGTAAGCAAAATATTTGAATTTGATGAGGCTGTTCTTCAATTTATTGCCAAGAGCAATTGCTCTATTAAAGGGGCTGTAGTTCAGAAAGATGAAAAAGAAGGGGATTTAAGAGCCATTTTGAATTTCGGTCATACTATAGGTCATGCAATCGAGACGGTTATGGATTTTAAGCTTCTCCATGGTGAGTGTGTATCACTGGGAATGGTGGGGGCACTAAATATGGCACAAAGCCTTGATATGATAGACGAAGAGAGTGTTATAAGTGTAAAGAAGACTCTGGAAAAAATAGGGCTTCCCACAAAGCTTGAAGGGATTGACGTGGAAAGAGTATATAAGCAGATGTTTCATGATAAGAAGATTAAGGGTGACAAGCTTACATTTATTCTTCCAAGGAAGAGTATTGGTGAGGTTATTCAGTGTACAATAGATGATGAGGATTTGATAAAGAGAACTATAGCCAGTTTGGGATAAACCTGACTAAACATGTTTTAGTCGGTGTAAAATAGCACAAATAAATGTGGAGTAAAAAGGCTGAAAAACTAGGAATAGAAGAGTTAAATGACCGAAAAATTGCACAAATAAATGTTAAGCAAAAAGCAAAAGGGCTTGATGCCCTTGAGCTTTTGCTGCAGATATTAATCAAATTCAACTAATCTGATTTTGTTGTCTTTTGCAAACTTGACAATCTCCTGTTTGTACTGCTCAAAATGCTCCTTGTCCATTGGCTTCAATAACAGGATTGGTGCTTTTAAGCCTTCAGCACATATTTCTATCTTTTCACTGGTTTTTTTAGAAAATAGCTTTGTTTCAGTATGGTACCCGAATCTAATTTCCTTAATTTGGCTATAGTTAAGGAAGATTGGTTTTCCTTTGTTCCCGATTACTGTTATTCCAGTCCAATCTCTGTTACATTCAATTAGTCTGTTGTTATCAGAAATCATAACACATTCCCTCCCATCGAACCAAACACATAAATAAGACGAAAAGTAAAATAAATTTTTGGTCAATTATATAAAAAACTAATAGTTGTATCAAAATAAAGTATATTAAAAAAGCCAACTATAAAACGCAATTGTTTGAAGCCCCAAGATTTATACATTAGCGTAATTTACAGCAAATACATAAGCATTGGCATAAAATAAAATATAACAAATGAGAAACAAATAATATAAGTTATTATAATATTAATTATACTATATTTTCTTTGTAAATGACATGGTTTATAGTATAATTATAGATTATTACATTTATATTATACCATAAAAAATACAATTGTTTAATATTAAAAGAGAAAATATTTATTATAAAATTATGAAGGAGGAGTCTAAAATGGATAATAATCAAAAAAAACTATTAAAGTGGCTTTTTGAAACAAATGCTGTAAGAGTATGTCCGCAGAATAAGCCTTTTTGGTACACATCGGGTACAATAGGTCCGTACTATATAAATACGCATTTTTTATATGGCAGTGAAGAAAAGGCCAATGGTCTTTTACGGCTGATTGACATGGAAAAAGAAAATGAGCTGCAATGCCCGGAAAAAGTTCTTGCTGAAACATTGAAAAATTATGAATCTGACGATATATACAGGGGACTTATAGATGAATTGCACTCATTTATCAAAAACAATATTGACATTGACAAGGTGGATTATGTTTCAGGAGGAGAGAGAAGAGACTGGTTTTTCTCCCTTATTATTGCTAAGTTAATTAATAAGCCCCATATAAGCATATACAAAAATTTAACCTCAGTAATAACAATTGACGGGAAATCTGAGGAAATAACAGATTTAAACGGGGGAAAGGTTCTTCATATTGCGGATCTTATCACAGAAGCATCAAGTTACGAGAGGGCGTGGATACCCGCAATAAAGAACAATGGCGGGCAGATTAAGTGGAGCGTTGTTGTTATAGATAGGAAGCAGGGAGGAAAGGAACTGTTAGATTCTTATGGAATAGAGTCGTTTGCTATGGTTGACATAGATATCAAGTTCTTTAAAAAAGTTGTGGACATGGGTATTATAAATAGTGCACAGTTTGATATGATTGAGCAGTATATTTCCGATCCTAAAAAGTCCATGGCGGATTTTTTGAAGAAGAATCCGGGTTTTCTGGAACAATCTTTAAAGGCTGATGACAAAACTAAGGAGAGGGCAAAGCTCTGCTTAGAAAAGGATTTTTATGGATTGAAGTAATAAATTGGAGGATGGATAATTGGATAACAATACAAAAGAAAGGAAAAACATGCATGTTTCAACAGAGGAAATGACCAGGCAGCAGCAGTTTATCGAAGAGATAAAGCAGTTAAACTACCCAAAGGAATTGCAGACCGGAAAAAAAAGGCTGTATTATCTGGCAACCTTAGGATGTCAGATGAATGAGCATGATTCCGAAAAACTTGCAGGAATGCTTTCAGAAATGGGTTATGCCGAATCGGATAACATGAACAACAGTGATTTGATAATATATAACACTTGCTGCGTAAGGGAAAATGCGGAGCAAAAGGTTTATGGGCATCTTGGCCCATTAAAGCACCTGAAAAGAGAGAATCCTGACCTTGTTATAGCAATATGCGGCTGTATGATGCAGCAGCCGGAAGTTGTGGAACATATAAAGAAATCCTACCGGCATGTGGATCTTATATTTGGAACCCATAACCTGTATAAATTTCCGGAACTTTTGTTTAGTACTATCGGATCAAAGAAAACCGTAATAGATGTTTGGGATAGCGAGGGGCAGATAGCCGAGGACATTGCCATTGAAAGAAAGGATGGAGTAAAAGCTTGGGTTACGGTAATGTATGGCTGCAATAACTTTTGTTCATACTGTATTGTACCTTATGTCCGCGGCAGGGAAAGAAGCCGGAACCTAGACAATATTGTGAATGAGGTACTGATGTTAGGACGTCAAGGGTTTAAGGAGATAACACTACTGGGGCAGAATGTGAACTCTTACGGAAAAGACCTGGGCGGTGATATTGATTTTGCAAAGCTGATTCGTGAGGTGGACAAGGTGCCGGGAATTGAAAGAATACGGTTTATGACATCGCATCCTAAGGATTTGTCCGATGAGCTTATTTATGCAATGAGGGATTGTCAAAAGGTGTGCGAGCATTTGCACCTCCCCTTTCAAGCAGGAAGCAGTGCAATACTCAAAAAGATGAATAGAAAATATTCCAAAGAGGATTATATTAATCTTGTGGAGAAGGTTAAGGAGAATATTCCTGACATTACGTTAACTACAGATATAATAGTCGGGTTTCCAGGTGAAACGGAGGAAGATTTTTTAGACACCCTCGATATTGTTGAGAGGGTAAAGTTTGATAATGCTTATACCTTCCTTTACTCAAAAAGGACGGGCACACCGGCAGCTAAAATGGAAAACCAAGTTCCGGGGGATGTGAAAAAAGAGAGGTTCCAAAGGCTTCTTGAGCTGCAAAACAGAATAAGCAAAGAGATCAACGATACGTTTTCAGGAAGAGAAGTTGAAGTCCTTGTGGAGGGACTGAGCAAGAATAATGATAAGGTTTATACTGGAAGGACAAGGGGAAATAAAATTGTCAACTTTGAAGGAAACAAGGACATGATTGGAAAACTTGTTAATGTAAGAATAGACAATGTAAAGACTTGGTCTTTAGAAGGCACAGTCATATAATTCGATTATGAAAAAAGAGAAAATAAAAGGAGAATTGTTTAAATTGAAGAGACTTTTATTTTGCTTTTTATTTGTATGTATAGCGGGTACATTTTTCAGTTTCGGTGAGGTTAGTGCAGCGGACAGCATGACGTCCTTTCTGGAGAAACTGTTTGTATTAAACGGGTCAAAGCAGGCAATAGTGGTTTCTACAGATTATGAAGGCAATTATAAGGCTGCTGTTGATGCCTATGAAAGGAAACCCGAGGGTTGGGTGAAGTCCTTTGATACAATGGAGGCGGTTGTGGGGAAAAACGGCTTTTCAACAAACAAGATCGAAGGCGACGGGAAAGCCCCTGCCGGTATTTTCAGAATTGGACATGCCTTCGGAATACCGTACGGTGCCTCAATTACCAAGCTTCCCTACAGGAAGGTTACAGAAAACGATTATTGGATCGATGACATTACATCTGTACAATACAATAACTGGGTAGAGTACAAAGGAAATCCGAATGACAAGTGGAAGTCTTTTGAAAGGCTCAATATAACACCCTACAAGTATTCAATAGTAATTGAATACAACATGAATCCGGTAATTGCGGGTAAAGGGAGTGCAATCTTTTTGCATATCTGGAAGGATTCAAATTCCGGTACCAGCGGTTGTACTGCCGTATCTGAGGATAATATGCTTAAATTGTTAAAATGGCTAGATCCCAAAAGCAATCCGGTAATTATTCAGGGTACTGGTGCCATGATAAAAGAGATGATGAACAATGCCGATGAAACGGTATTGTACCCTGTAAAGGTTAAGGTTAACGGAAAAGAAGTGGATTTTGATGTGCACCCGAGGATAGTCGACGGAAGAACCCTTGTACCTGTAAGGGCTATTTTTGAAGAAATGGGTGCTAAAGTATCATGGGATGAGAAGGAACATACCGTCACAATCACCCGGGGTTCTTCGAAAGTTGTGCTGAAGATTGGAAGTAAAACAGCTTTTATTGATAATCAAGAGGTGGAACTTGATGTTCCCGCATCAATTATAAATGGAAGAACACTGGTTCCTGTGCGGTTTATTGCAGAGGGTCTAAGGTTTAATGTTGGATGGGACGGAGGCAGCAGGACAGTTACAATAGATGAGGATGCTTAATAACGGGCAAATAATTAAGAGATGAAAATCCAATGCTCCGGGTGCATCTAGTTGTTATTGTTTTTAGGTCATTTCACTTCGTGAAGTTCCACTAATAAAATATGTCTGTAGGAAGAGCATAAGAACTTTAACTATGGGCACGTAGTTGTGGGTGAAGAAAAGCATGGAAGAAACATTGTGAAGCAAGTTTTAGAGCCTGTTAATACGACGAGGAAAGGGAGAGCATCCTCCTACGCGAAGCGAGTTTTGCTCGACCCCGAGGAGTATTTACAGGCTCTTTACTTGCGAAACTTAAGTTTCTGGAATACTTTTCTTCACGGATACCACATGCACCCTTTTCACGGATACTACATATTTCCCTTTTTCAAAGGTATTGCACGCTCATCTTTTCAATTAACCGAACCGCCGCAGTCTAACGAAGCGGCACCTCCGACATATCCTTCATATCCGTGTATTTTGTTGCTTTTACCTTTTCTCCCGACAAGGTATATAATACACCGTCGGAATACACAATTCTGTCAATTTGGGCACTTTGCCAAATATCTTGTAAAGGCTGGTTCAAATGCGTAATCCTACCCCTTAATTTAAATCCTTCGGTACTGTTTACATTATATACATATGCACCTTGAAATACATTGTATTGGTAGTAATCATTCACGGGATAGTTTTCTACTACCGATACCGGGAAAGCCATAAGCTCAAGGTTCTTCATGTACATCAATGCCTTGTGGTTTTGAAGAAGCGGTGAGTCGGATCCCCTGTCTCCTATTATTTCAACAAACTTCTCCTTGGGATTGTTAACATCGGTGACATCGAAGATAGCAATTTTAACCCCTTGAGACCATGCAAAGTTGCCAGTTACACTATCGACAGCATCCTTACCGAAACCTATAATGTGGTTTTCGTCGAGGGGATGAATGTATTCACTGTAGCCGGGTATTTTCAGTTTTCCAAGAACCCTAGGATCACGCGGGTCTTCAAGGCTTATTACGAAAAGGGGATCTACCTGTTTAAAGGTAACCAGATAGAGTCTGTCTCCCATGAACCTTGATGCATAAATATGCTCCTCCGGAGCAAGCCCCTTTAAAGAACCGCAAAGCTTCATATTCTCGTCCAGGACAAATACATTGCTCGAGGCACTGCTCCATCTGCCGGTCTGAGTGGTTAACCGGAAATATCCGTTGTACTCATCCATTGCAAACTGATTGTGTACAGCACCGGGAACGGAAGCACTGTCAAATTTTCCGATGGTTCCGTCATTTATTTCTATCCTATATATATTGGTTGCATATTGGTATTCGTAATATAACGAATCATCCGTCGAAAGACAGTCGAAAAAGTCTCTTATAGGCTGGTTGACAACTGTTGTATCGGCTATTTCATCAGCGATATAAATGTAATTAGTAGATACATAAACATTCTCACCGTCTCCGCCGATATACGCCTTTACCTGAGCCTCACTTCCGGCATCATCTATAGGAAAGACAGCGACTACATTCATTTTGACATAATCGTTGCTGGGGTTGTTCATCAAAAACAGGTCTTTGTAATCCATTTCAACAATGGAATCGTTTGCTGAAGTATCGGAATATTCCGGGTAATCAATGTCTCTTACATATGATGTTGTAACCAGATACAGGTGATTGTTTATCATTCGTGAGGTCAAATAACCGCAATCCAATTCCAGAGTTCTTTCAGCCACCGGATTGGAGCGATCCTTTATGTTGTATGTTTTGACTACTGTTCTGCGTTTTTCACTAATTATTACGGCTATATAATCGTTGTATAGAAACATTTCCCTGGGTTCGCCTTCCAAAAAATTGTGCCGGTACACTATTTCCATCTGTTCGGGAGGATTTGACCTGATGATGAATAAATTGCTTCCTTTGATATAATAAACATACTCTCCATCGGTTTTTACAATATCAGCCTCATCCACATTCTCGACCTGGACATTGGTTTTGGAGGTGCCTTTATAAATTCCGTCACTGTAAACAGCTTCAGTTCCCCCTGCTGTATTTTGTCCTCCCATACCTGAGGCAAAATCAGAGCTTGCTTTCATCCCCATACTGGGCAGCTCGAGAGAAAAGTTAGGATTTGCAATTATTGCAATGTTAATAAATGCTTTATTAAAATCATAAAGAAATTGTGAAAATTTATTTAGTTCTCTACTGTAAGATGAAGAATAATCCTTTGCTCGTAAAAAGAAGTTTACAGCTTCGTTTCTGTTGGCGAAGGCTTTCATGGAAGGCTGGTTTGAACCGATAGCCGCCAAACCCATGTATGGAATAGTGATGCAAAGGGCATATACGCATGCAATTGCCGATGCTCCCAATACAAAAGCCCGTTGCTTTCCAAAAATCCATTTTTTAGAGTCCCTTTTTTCCTGCACCGTGTCTTTATCTTCTTCATCCGATGCTCTTTTAGATAATATTTCAGTTAATATGGGAGGATGCTTTTTTAGATAATGCCTTTTTTTCATCAGTACCAGGATTGAAAATAAGGCGTTTATCAGCCACATTGTAACTATCCCCGTTAAAAAAGTTATAAAAAAATTACTTGTAAATATACTTCTAAGACCGCCCGTGAATGCAGTAACAATTATAGCACAGGCTATAAAACCGTATTTTAGAAATTCCAACAAGAAAGCTTTTATATCGAACTGCCATTCATAATGATCCGAATAGTAGTTTTGCCAGTGTAAAACTATGAAGTTTTTAAAATTAAATAAGATCATATCAACAAATGCAAATGCCGTAACATAAAATGCAAAAATCAATAATATTGCACTTAAATAATCATTTACAAAAAGGTAGTCGGATAAAAAGTCTATTATTTCGGAGGATTCAATTGCTATAGTAAGAACAATGAAAAGGATTATTTTAAAAATAGCTGATATATACATATAAAAAAAGTATGCGGTAAGAGCCCGGTTTTTGGGCAGAAAGTCTCTTAAACTAAAGTGCTTGCCGTCAATATTGTACATACACAGGTATACAAATAAAGACATACCGCTAAACAGAATAATGTACAGGACGAAAGGTACGACTCCTGTGGAACCGATGGCAAAACCGGATAATGAAGTAATGCCTCCGGCCCATCCGATAAAAGCAAAAGCAGTGAAAAACATAAGCTCTATTAAGGTAATCAAAAGACACCTTTTCACAAACTTTAGTTTATTTGGAATAAGGGGAGTCTTTATTTTTACATCCAAGCCGGCCTTTTCCATAACCGATGCTTTTATTCTGTTTGTTGTGCCCATGTCAATATTTTCGCCTAATTTATCAGTGTCGATGGAACCTATGAGCTGTTCAGTATCTTCTTCGTTAAGATTGTCTAAATTATTAATTATTTTATCATCCATTCACAACACACCTCCAAGTGCTTCTTTTAGCTTTGCAAGCCCCCGGGATATTTTTTTATCAATGGTATTTACCTTGATACCAAGGGCTTTTGCAATGATTTTTGAGCTTTGACCGAAATAGTACTTCCGGATAAAGATTTCACTGTCAGGAACCCCTAAATCCTTGATGCTTTGTATTAATACATGCTTTGTTTCCGTATCTACCGTACTGCTCTCCAAAGCGGCCATGTTAGGGCTGCTGTCTAAAGAATCCGCCGGCTGAATTCTTTTGGTACCTGTTCTGATTAAATCTACAGCCCGTCTTTTTGCAATAACCGCCAAGAAGGATTTTACAGAACCCTTGCTCAAATCAATGTTCTCCCGTTGCCTGTAAAAATCGTAAAACACTGTGCTTACGCACTCTTCAATGTCTTCTTTGGAGTAAATTGAAGCAAGCTTGTTTCTAACGATGGTATAAACAAGCCCCATATATGTATCCATCAGTTTGAGAAGGCCTTCTTCGGGATTTGATCTTATTTCCTTGAGCAAAATTTCATCCAATTAAACACCTTCTTTCCCATGTTGTTCAATAATTATATTCGGTTAATTCTACAATAATCTGACAAAGGAATATAAATATTTTTTATTTTATCACAAATATGTATACGTAACGGTAATTTTGGTTTGTACCGCAACCGAGAAGCAAGTAAAACGGAAGTAAAATGGACAGGGAGCCTAATTTCCTATTCAGCAAATGGGAATATAAAACGATATATTTTATACCAGTATTTTTTAATAGCCATATTTTAACTTTGAAAAGGATAATAACGCAAATTTATGCTTGTGATCTATAAAAGCATAAATTAAAATAAAATTGAGAGGTGGCATTAATCCGAATTTTGAAGGGGATAAAAATGAAAAAAACATTTGTTTTACTTGTTGCCATTGTATTGTTAATAAGCGGTTATTGCTTTGATGCGGATGCATCGCAGAAGATCAGGGTAATTATAGACAACCGGTATATGAACTTTGATGAGGATCCTATAATTGAGGACGGAAGGACAATTGTACCGGTAAGGAGTATTTTTGAGTCGATAAACGCCAGCGTAATGTGGTTTGAAGATACACAGACGGTACTTATAAACAGCAGCGATACCGAGATATTACTGCAAATAGATAACAAAAATGCTTATGTGAATAATACCCGGGTAGAGCTGGAGGTACCGGCAAGGATAATAAACGGAAGAACCTTTGTTCCTATAAGGTTTATAAGTGAAAGCATCGGAGCTTACGTGGGTTGGGATGGAAATACCAGAACCGTCATTATAAATACAAAGGGGCAAGGCAATCAAAATCTTCCGACACCGAATCAGCCGGTTGAGACTCCTTCTCCGGCAAACACGGTACATGACATCACTGGAGATTTCAACGGAAACATAGATATATTAATGGGGGCATCGGAGAAAAGCATAAAGAGAATTTTCGGTGAACCGGATCGCATTGATTTGAGCAGACACGGCTTTGATTGGTATATATACAACAGCGATCTTGAAAAATATATACAGGTAGGAATTGATAACGGCAGAGTTGTCGGTGTATATACAAATTCTTTGAGCTATAAACTAAATAGCAATATAGGTATTGGAGTAAGCAAGTCCCAGGTGGAAAAAGAGCTTGGAAACACTATAACGAGCATTCTAAAGGAAAATACCGACTATATAATGGTTAAAAATGATGAGTATCAATTATTCAATGTGGATAACAGGTATTATTCAACGGTTTTCTATGATATTGTTGACGGCGGAAATACGACGGCATTTCTTTTAATTGATTATAACACTGAACAGGCGTTAAAAGGGCATTATGCTGAGCCGAGTGAAGAGCTTCTCAGAAGCTATGAGATGGAGATTTTTGATCTTGCCAATTCCATTCGGGTAAGGCACGGAAAGGAACCTTTTAAATGGAGCGGCGAGGTTGCTGCGGTTGCAAGGGCACATAGTATTGATATGATTCAAAATGACTTTTTTTCTCACAACAATCTTTCGGGACAAACTCCCTTTGACCGGATGAAGAACGCCGGAATCAGTTTCTTTACAGCAGGAGAAAACATAGCAAGGGGACAGATGGACGGAATTTTTGCCCATGAAGCATGGATGAATTCTCCGGGGCATAGAAAAAATATAATGGGATATTGTGAATACCTTGGTGTGGGAGTCTTTGCCAACGGGAAAAATACCATCTGCTATACACAGGATTTCTTTTCGCCATGGTAAAATATTTTAAATTACAGGTTATTTTTTAAGTGGTTTTATGATACAATAATTAAAAAGAAAAACCACTTATTATATACTTAACAAACTATGAAGCTTAATTTATTCGGCACTGAATAAAATAAAAGAAAAGGGTGATTGATATGGATATCATGGAAAAAGCAAAGGAACTCGGAACGATGATAGGCTCTTCGGATGAAATGGTCAGTTACAAAAAGTGGGAAGAAAGTTTGGAAAGGGATCACAGGGCAAGGGCAATACTCAGAGAATATCAATCATTGCAGACTGAAATGTTAAGAGCGGCACAAGAGGATACGGATAAAAGTATTTTAGACGAAATAAAGAGAAGATTGTTGGACAAGTTTGACGAAGTTAACGAATGTGAAATTACCAGAAATTTTATTGATTCAAAGGATAAGTTGGACAGGCTTATTAAAAAGGTGAACGATGTGCTTGTATACTCAATTTCCGGGGAGGAGTCGTGTTCACCCCATGGCTGCGGTTCATGCAGCGGATGCGAGTAATATTAATTTGTACGTGAGGTAAGTGAAATGGCTAATTTGACACCGATGATGCAACAGTATCTTGAAATAAAGGAACAGTACAATGACTGTATCCTTTTTTTCAGGCTGGGAGACTTTTATGAAATGTTTTTCTCTGATGCCGAGACAGCATCGAGAGAGCTTGAAATAACACTCACAGGAAGGGACTGTGGTCTTGAAGAAAGGGCACCGATGTGTGGGGTTCCTTTTCATTCTTCGGATTCTTACATATCGAAGCTTATAAGTAAAGGCTATAAGGTGGCAATCTGTGAACAGGTGGAGGATTCGGCACTGGCAAAAGGGCTGGTAAAGAGGGATGTCGTAAGGGTGATTACGCCAGGTACAGTGACGGATTCTTCAATGCTTGATGAAAAGAAGAACAACTATCTTATGTCGATTTACAAAAACAAAAACTTTTTTGGTATTGCCTGTGTGGATCTTTCAACGGGAGATTTTTTATCCACCAGCATTACCTTTGGGAATACCTTTAACAAATTAATGGATGAAATTGCAAAATTCTCACCCTCGGAAATTGTGGTAAATGGTGAGTTTTTTTATGATGAAGCAATTACTTCGGTTATCAAAAAAAGATTTAATGTATATTTTTCAAGCCTTGAGGACAATTTTTTTGAGCGGGAATTTTCCCTCAATAAAGTAAAGAGTTATTTTGAGGATTTTGAAATAAAGGAAAATACTTTTGACCTTTACATAAATGCTTCGGGAGCACTTTTAGAGTATCTTGAACAGACTCAGAAAGTGAACCTTAGCCATATTCAAAGCTTCAATACTTATAAGATTGAGGAATATATGGTTTTAGACCTGTCTACCAGAAGAAATCTTGAGCTTACCGAAACCATGAGGGAAAAAAACAGGAAGGGTTCCTTGCTTTGGGTTTTAGACAGGACTATGACATCTATGGGTGGACGCACCTTGAGAAAATGGATAGAGCAGCCCCTTATAAACCTTCACGACATAAAGGACAGGCTCAGTGCCGTCAGTGAGTTTAAAGACAAGTATATGGTGCGAATGGAGATAAGAGAGCTTTTAAAGGCGGTTTACGATATTGAAAGGCTGATGAGCAAGGTAATCTTAGGTTCCGCCAATGGCCGGGATCTTGTAGCTATTAAAAGCTCTATAGGGCAGATTCCATATATAAAGAAGCTGATAAAAGACTTTGAGGCAAGCCTTAATGTGTTGTGCCATGACGAGCTTGATGCCCTCGCGGATATTTATGAGCTTATTGACAAGGCTATCATTGATGAGCCTCCGGTTTCGGTAAAGGACGGGGGAATTATTAAAAAGGGCTTTAATGAGGAGATAGACAGGCTGAAAACTGCAGCAAAAGATGGCAAGAAATGGATTGTAGATATTGAGAACAAGGAGAGGGAGCAAACCGGAATAAAGAATTTGAGGGTTAGATTCAATAAGGTATTTGGCTATTATATCGAAGTTACGAAATCCTACTATTCTCAGGTTCCGGATCATTATATAAGAAAACAGACCCTGACAAACTGTGAAAGGTATATTACCCAAGAATTAAAAGAAATAGAGGATACTGTATTAGGTGCAGAGGAAAAGCTGGTTGAGCTGGAGTATCAAGCATTTGTAGATGTCAGAACCAAGGTTTCCAAGGAAATAGACAGGCTGAAACGCACAGCAAGGAGTCTTTCGCAGATTGATGCATTATCTTCTTTGGCAGAGGTGGCAGACAGAGAGTCCTATGTTATGCCTGAGGTGACGGAAGATGATGAAATAGAAATTGTTGACGGAAGGCACCCGGTGGTTGAGAAAATGACAGGGCAGGAGACTTTTGTTCCCAATGATACCCATCTTAATATGGGTGAGGATCAGATAGCGATTATTACCGGACCCAATATGGCCGGTAAATCCACATATATGAGGCAGGTGGCATTGATTGTGCTTATGGCACAGATAGGAAGCTTTGTCCCTGCTAAAAGTGCACGCATCGGCATTGCGGATAGGATATTCACTAGGGTTGGTGCATCGGATGACTTGGCAGCAGGGCAGAGCACCTTTATGGTTGAAATGTCTGAGGTCGCAAACATATTAAGTAATGCTACAAAAAAAAGCCTCTTGATTCTTGATGAAATTGGAAGAGGTACAAGCACTTATGATGGTTTAAGCATTGCTTGGGCAGTTATTGAGTATATATCTGAGAAAATCGGTGCAAGAACCCTTTTTGCCACCCACTACCACGAATTGACCGAGCTGGAAGAGAAAATGGATGGTGTAAAGAACTATTGCATATCGGTGGAGGAAAAGGGAGAAGATATTGTATTTTTAAGAAAGATATTAAGGGGCGGAGCAAATAACAGCTACGGGATTCAGGTGGCAAGACTTGCCGGTGTGCCGGACAAGGTTATTGGAAGGGCAAAGGAACTTTTGAAGGAGCTAAAGGATGCAGATATTACAAAGAGGGAAAACCGGGCTAAAAGAGGTGGGAAACCTATAGAGGGCCAGATTGATGTGTTCTCCTTTAATCTAGAACAAAGAAACTGCGATGAGGTTTTAAACGAGATAAGGGATATTGACATTTCCACCCTTACACCGTTAGATGCCCTGAATGTGCTTTATACCCTTCAAAGAAAGATTAAGAACTGATATTAGATATGGTTTTGGGTAAAGAGTAATATGGGGAAGAGAGGCCTTCATATAATATCTGGTACACCAAAAGTTAAAATACGTCTTTAGGTTAAGGAGTAATTATGGGAAGAATAGTTATACTTGATGAAAATACATCCAATCAGATTGCTGCAGGTGAGGTGGTGGAAAGACCTGCTTCGGTGGTCAAGGAACTTGTTGAGAATTCCATTGATGCAGGCAGTACCAATATTTCGGTAGAAATTAGCAATGGGGGCATTTCCTTAATAAAGGTGGTTGACAACGGTGCGGGGTTTGAAGAGGATGATATGGAAATCGCCTTTGAGAGGCATTCTACCAGTAAGATAAGAAAAGCCAGTGATTTAGAGGCCATTACCACCCTTGGATTTAGGGGAGAGGCCCTTGCAAGCATTGCATCGGTTTCAACCGTTGAACTCACTTCAAGGCAGGCTAAAAACACCTATGGAAGGCATGTAAAGTTTAAAGGCGGTACGCTGATAGAGTCGGGACAGGTGGGTTGTCCTGTGGGAACCACCTTTGTTGTGAGAGAGCTTTTTTACAATACCCCTGCGAGATTCAAGTTTTTAAAGAAGGATTCTACAGAGGCAGGATATGTGTCCGATATAGTCAGCAGAATTGCCCTTGGAAACCCACATATATCCTTAAGGCTTATAAACAACAGAAACACGGTTATTCATACCCCAGGCAATAATGATGTTCTTAGCACCATATTTAGTCTCTACGGAAAGGAGACTGCAAAGGATTGTATGGAGATATCTTACAGCGATGAGAAGATAAAAATAAAAGGATATGCCGGAAGACCCGAAATTGCAAGATCGAACAGAAACTATCAGTCCATCTATTTAAATGGACGTTACATAAAAAACAAGGTTATATCATCGGCGATTGATGAGGCATATAAAACCTTTCTTTTAAAGAATAAACATGCTTTTATCGTATTATATATGGAGTTAAATCCAATGCTGGTGGATGTCAATGTGCATCCCACAAAAACCGAGGTGCGTTTTTCACAAGAGCAGGATATATTCAGGGCTGTTTATCATGCTGTGAATAATACCCTTTTAGGAAAGTCCCATGTTCGAAGTATTGAGCTTGGAGAAAATCAAAAACACTATTTCAGGTTTGAGGGGGACGTAAAATCAAAGGGTGATTTTGTACAGCAGAAGCTCAATACAGCTAATAGAAAAAATGACGGGGTTGAGACTTCTAGAAGGACAACTGAAAGTACTTTGGAAAAAAGGGATGTAGTTGAAAAAGACAATAATTATTCTAATGCAAGGGTTGAGGATAAAACAGGTGAGGTCTTAATAAATAAAGGTTTGATAAGGGAAGAGATAAAAGACAGGAAACTATCGGGTGAGGGCTATATAAAAAAAGATTTGTCGGGCGATAATATAAAAAGCGAAGGTATAGACAGCAAGGATATATTAGACGGCAATCTAAAAAGCGAAGGTATAGACAGCAAGGATATATTAGACGGCAATCTAAAAAGTGAAGATTTGACGGGCGAAGATTTATCCGCTCAGGAGAATATAAGCAAGGATTTATCCCGGCGGGGGATAGATTTAAAAGAAGGAGAGGCTTTGGGGCAGGACACAGAAACCATTTTCCAAGATGCCATAATAATAGGGCAGGCCTTTTCAACATACATATTGCTTCAGAAGGATGAAGACCTCATTCTTATTGACCAGCACGCCGCCCATGAAAGGATAATGTTTGAGACTCTAAAGGAAAAATACTTAAAAAAAGAGAATCTGGCACAGTATTTGCTGGCTTCGGAGGTTATAGAGCTTACAAATCAGGAATTAGGCTTTATTGAGGAAGAAAAGGACTTGTTGAATAAATTAGGGTTTAATTTCGAAACCTTTGGAAATACTTCTATTATATTGCGTTCCGTACCCGTAGATATTGATGGCGGTGGTATAAAGGAAGCGTTTATGGGGATTGTTGACTTTTTAATGTCGAAAGGAAACAAAGGTGACAGCATTATTGAGGAGGAAGCATTATACCAAATAGCATGCAAGTCTGCCATTAAAGCGAATAAAAGACTTGATGAAAAAGAGATAAAGGAGTTGCTGCAAGAGCTTGAAGAACTTGAAAATCCTTATACTTGTCCCCACGGACGACCCACAATAATTAAGATTACCCGGTACGAATTTGAAAAGATGTTTAAGCGGGTTTTATAGCTCGTGCTTTGTAATTTTTATATGATTTAAATTGGAGGATAGACTTGGATAATGTAATTGTGATAATTGGTCCGACGGCATCAGGAAAAACAAAGCTTTCAATAGAGCTTGCCAAAATTATTAATGGCGAAATAGTTTCTGCAGATTCAATGCAGATATATAAATATATGGATATAGGCACTGCCAAGCCTGATGAAAAAGAGAGAGAAGGCATAAAGCACTATCTTATTGATGAAGTTTATCCGGATGAAGAGTTTAGCGTTGCCCGGTTTAAAGAGCTTGCCTTAAAACATATTAATGAAATAACAAAAAAGGGTAAAGTTCCCATTGTAGCAGGAGGAACAGGACTTTATGTAAATTCACTAATATATAACTTTGAATTTTCCGATACAATTTGTGATTGGGATTTAAGGAACAAACTTGCAAAGGAGGCTCAGGAAAAAGGCAACGAATACATCCACAACAAGCTGAAAGCAATTGATCCTGTAGCAGCGAAGAAGATACATAAGAACAATGTTAAAAGGATTATACGTGCGATAGAGGTATATACCTATACTAATAAGCCCATTTCTGTTCATCAGGAGGAGTCGAGACGAAATCCACCAGAGCACAATTTTATACTTATCGGCATCAGCATGGAGAGACAAAAGCTTTATGATAGGATTAACAAAAGGGTGGATTTGATGATCGAAAAGGGTTTGGTGGAAGAAGTTGAAAAGCTCGTGGAAATGGGGTATGATAGAAGTACAATTGCCATGCAGGGACTGGGCTATAAGGAAATACTGGCATATTTAAAAAAAGAGATGACTTTGGACGAAGCCATTGAGATTTTAAAGCGGGATACAAGGCGATATGCAAAACGCCAGATAACTTGGTTTAAAAAGTTCGAAAATGTATACTGGTTAAAAGTGGATGAGTTAGCAAGTCAAGAAAAAATATTAAAAAATATTAAATATCATCTTGCAACTTATGGTATTTTCTTATAGAATATAAGCAACAGGGTTTGATAGAATAGTTCTTTTGAAAAATGGTTCTAAAGTATAAATCCGTAATTAAATGTTTGTAAAAATAAAGATAAAAAAAAGAGAGAAATAGAGGAGGATTATCTGTGGTTAAGAGTAATATTAATTTACAAGACGTCTTTTTGAATCAAGTAAGAAAAGAGCATATTCCAGTTACTATTTATCTAACTAACGGATTTCAATTAAAGGGTATGGTAAAGGGTTTTGATAATTTTACCGTTGTTTTAGATAGCGAAGGAAGACAACAGCTTATCTACAAACATGCAATTTCTACCATAAGCCCTATGAAGCTCGTAAGCCTTATTTTCAATGATAACAGAAATGAACAGTAAACGAAAATAAAGAAGCCGATAATAGGAAGTTTGCTTTTTTGAAGGATTTTACTTCTTAAAACAGTGACTTAATAATAAGAGGCTTATGTTTTATAAGAGGCTCATGTAAAACATAAGCCTCTTATTAGTGGAATTTCACGAAGAGAAATGACCACAAAAAAAGCTCAAGGACTCGATGCCCTTGAGCTTTAGCTTTTGTCAGCGTGTGTGCCCTACATTTTTCTAAAAACTCCGATTACTTTTCCTAGAATAGATAAATTCTCTTTTACAATAATGGGTTCGTAGTATTTATTTTCTGGCTGTAATCTGACATAACCTTCTTCTTTATAAAATGTCTTTACGGTTGCTTCATCTTCTATCAGTGCAACAACAATATCTCCATTGTTTGCTGTAGACTGTTGCTTTATAAGAATATAGTCGTTGTCAAAGATACCGGCTTCTATCATACTGTCTCCCTTGACCCGGAGCATGAAAGCAGAAGAGTTTTGAACAAAGTCTAGCGGCAATGGAAAAGTATCCTCGATATTTTCTACCGCTAAAATGGGCTGACCTGCCGTAACCTTTCCGACAATAGGAACCTCCACAAGTTCCTTTCCTGAATAAACTTCTTTTGGTTTAATCTCTTTGCGGCTTTTATTGTTGCTGACAACCCTGAGGGCTCTTGGTTTTGAGGGGGCTTTGCTGATAAAGCCTTCCTTCCGCAGCTTTTCTAAATAACCATGAACCGTTGAGGTGGATTTGAAACCCACAGCACTGCATATCTCTCTTACAGAAGGAGGGTAGCCGTTTATTTCAATCTGTTCATTTATAAAGTCTAATATTTTTTGTTGCTTTTCATTTACTTTATTCTGCATGATTTTCACCCCGGAATAGTTTATTATAAAGTATTATAACATTATTAAATAAAAAAATCAAACTTATGTTCGTTTTTTGGTCAATTCACCTCGTGAAATTCCACTAAGTGTAAAGAAAAGTATTCCAGAAACTTAAGTTTCTCAAGCAAAAAAAAATTCATATTTTTTAATTTTACTGTTGACATAGAACATATGTTCCTATACAATACTCATATAGAACATAAGTTCGATTGAGGGGGATTTATATGAAAAGACGATATGTTCTCAAAAATAAAAGACGATTTTTTGTGTTTATTGTTTTTACGCTGATATGTTTATGTACTGTTATCAACGCTACCCGTACCTATGGATACAAAGAGCCTGAGTATAAAACCATTTTCGTAAGAAGGGGGGATACTTTATGGGGGATTGCGGAAAGGTATAACAAGCGGGGAGACATTAGAAGATACATATATGATGTTATGAATTTAAACAACCTTGAAAACTGTGAGATATTTGAGGGTATGGAGCTTAAAGTCATTATTGAGTAATGTTTTCAGCTGCTTTACAGTATATGGCGGGATGATATTTTTATTTATTGATATACTTTATTTCCGATTTGAAGTTTTTTTACATACAGAATTTCGCATCCGCTGTCGAAGGAATTATCGTTTCGTACCAAGCTGGTTTCCCAGATGAAAGAACTATTTTCTTTATACATTTCTGCATTTACCAAAAGTCCTTCCATATAGATAATGTCATTTGTTTTTATATACTTTACCCCCTTTAAGATTTGCTTGTTTGCAGCAATTATGTGAGTATTTGCAGAGTGGGTGGTTATATAACTCAAACTTAAGGGGCAATTAGCGGAGCAGGAAAAGCGATACTGTCTTCCTGATTGGGAATATTTAATATACTTGTCATACTTTGGGTCAATGAGCTGGCCCCATGCCAAAGCCAGATCATATTTGCTTATTGCTTGTGCAGCATCCCCAAAAGGAAATATACGGTGTTTACTCTTAACTTTTGCGACAATTTTATAATCAGCCATTGGCGTAATATACCAAATATCCGAACCCTTTCTTATAATGAAGATTTTTTCCGATGTGTCAGTTTGAACGGGATCGTCTGTTGCACTATGGTTGTTATAGACTGTTTGAGTTACCAGTGGTCTAAGTTTTGCAATAGGATCTATTACATAAACCACAAGCAGAAAAGTACAAACTAATAACAGAATACCGAATAATAGTTTCTTATCGGTTGCTAAACGTATATTAGACCTTTTACTTGGGGTTTGATTCATCAGTTCGGCTTTTCGCTTTTGCATTTCACTGTAAGTTCTTATTTTTCCTGTCCCCAGCTCAGCGAACAACTGGTCTTCAATTTGTTTTTCAAAATCATTATTCAAGAAATCACCCCATGGATAGGATATCACACAAAAGACCTACACTATCTATTATACTAGAATAAAAGAGATTTTTCACCCGCAAATTTGCAATTAGGCATGGTATAAGCATGAACCCATTTGCTGCCAATACGCTCTTTCTCTCATCTATAATTTATTGAAAAATATATTAAGGATATTCATTAGTTAGAATGGTAATATGCACTTCCCGGTCTGCATTACAAAACGAAAGCAGGCCGGGAGGTGCAAAATGGAGCTTTTGTTTCTGCATTTTCGAAATCGAAAGGATTAACTATTTTTTTATAATAGGAATCCATATTTCGCTGCGATAGTCATCGGAATCGGCATCACCGTCAAAATATACTTCCAGCTCTGGTCCCTGTGCGTGTTCGTAGCCTGTGGACGGAAACCATTCCTGGTATATTTTATTCCACACTTCCTGTATTGCATTGGGCATTGGTCCTACAACTGTAAACACAGCCCAGGTAGCTTCCGGGATGACTCTGATGACGAATCCGTCCGCTGAATAACCTTTGTCTTCCACAGCTATCATATACGTAATTTCTTCCTTTTCGTGATCAAAATCAATGCATATGCCCAGTAGATTTTCACTGTTTGATAAAGAACACAGCTTTTCACATGTACCGTCCTTTGAGCACTCATCCCAGAACTTCGGTATTCTTTTGAAGTTTTCTCCATCCTTTGTTGTCACTGTCAATGCCTTGCCAATAACCTTGAATTCTTTTCTTTCTACAATCCTGTAATCCATATCCTTATCTCCTTTCAAGTATAAATGGAAGGAAATGCGTGGGAACGCCTTGAGTTTTACACCGGATTTGCGTGCAGCAGAAGGTGTACAACCATGGATTCTGCGAAATGCTTTGGAAAAGGACTCCGGTGAATCATAACCGTATTTGAGGGCCAGATCGATAACCTTTGTATCAAAAACGGATATCTCCTGAGCCGCCAATGTGAACCTTCGTTTTCTGATGTAATCTTTAAGCGTCACACCAGTCAGCATTAAAAACATTCTCTGAAAGTGAAAGGTTGAGCAGTATGCTACCTTTGCAATTTCTTCCGAATCCAGCTCGTTTTCAATATTGTTTTCGATATAATCGATTGCGTCTCTCATTCTGTTAAGCCATTCCAAAGCACTCATCTCCTTTAATCATATAGTATCACGGATAAGGATATAGTACCTGTCATTCCTTGCTTTTTAATGACAGATTAGTAATGCACTCCACAAAAAAAGTTTTAAAATCAAATTAGATTGAATTTCAAGAAATACTAGATATATCATTTTATTATATCATAATAAAATTCTGGTACTATATATTTTGAAAAACATTATTAATTACAGTGTTCAATATATTTTTTTTTGTCTATTTCTGAAAAGATGTATCAAGGGTTAACAGCACGGTGAAATCATGAAGGAAGATTAAGCCATGGCATAAATTACAGATAAACTTTATTGAGCCTTTGTAGTAAGATATTACCCATAGATAATGAA
>JGI24709J26583_10000938_pt1 | contig 24595 bp, 21 predicted proteins | sample BioPla2DNA1_FD_26583 | JGI IMG/M metagenome (IMG submission 26583) | reverse complement strand
ACGCCCATTCCTTCATCCATTTCTCTTGGTAAAGATGTAGCAGCAATTCCATCATATGATAAATAAGGCAAGCCTGCACTTGAACCAACATAAGAAGCTAAAGTTAAAGCATTCATATCAGAACTATTATAATCGCCTGATTGAGGAGCTAATTGGAAATATCCTTCTTGAACAGCTGTCTTAAATTGTTCTAAGACAAATGCCAACTTATCACCATCACAGAATAAAACTGAAGTTTTATCTTCGTTATAGTAACCTAAACCATGTTGCATAATAATTGTAGTAAATAAATCTGTTAATGAGTCAACTGCAAATCCCACAACAGTATGATTAGATTTTTCCCAAATAGTTTTAGATAAAACGAAAACTTCTTTCCAAGTTTTTGGAGGTTTAACACCATACTGTTCGAATAACTTCTCGTTGTAGATGTAGATAGGTCCAGTTGTTACCATTGGTAATACATGTAGTTTACCATCTGCAAAGTCAGTCATTTCAGCATAAATACCAGGAGCAACCAATTTTGAGAAATCTTGGCTTAGATATTTATCAAAGTCAACAACCTTTGTTTCTTCTTCTGTAGGTCCAACATATGTTGCTGCTGTTGAAGCATAGTTGAAAATAATATCTGGTCCAACACCGTTAGCTACAGACTCATAAACTTTGTTTGTGAAGCCAGAATATTCTTGAGCTTGAACAACAACTTCGATTTCACCATCTTGTAAAGCATTGAATTCTGAAGCAATTCTCTCTAATGTTACTTTTTGATCATCAGTATAAGTATGCCAAATGACAACTGTTAGTGTTTCTTTTTCTGGTTCTTTTGGTCCACAACCAGCAAAACCTAAAATCATTAAAACAGTTAATAACAATACTAATAATTTTTTCATTTTTCCTTTCCTTTCTTTAAAAATATTATTTTATAAAGCACATACGGAACTTCATAAACTAATTATATTATAACAAATTAAAAGAAAATACAAAATAAAACGACATAAAAATGCGTACTTTTTTGCGTTTTACACATAATTTTACATAAACATTACATTTATAATATTTAAATATTATTTAAGTGTTTTGTATTTTTAAACATCTATAAAAAAATAAAACCTAAAATATTAGGTTTCTATCAAAAAAATGGTGCAGAAGGAGGGACTTGAACCCTCACAGTATTGCTACCAAGGGATTTTAAGTCCCTCGTGTCTACCTATTCCACCACTTCTGCATTTATGTGCTGGAGGTTCCCACCAGATTCGAACTGGTGATCACTAAGTTGCAGTCAGTTGCCTTACCACTTGGCTAGGGAACCACAAGATTACCAGCGAATATAATTGTATAACAGTTAAAAATAAATTGCAACACCAATTAACACTAATTCAAGTTGATGATTCTATGATTTTATCATTAAATTTATAATTGTCAATAATACATTTTGTAGTTTTACTTATCAAATTATGCTATTATTTACATATGGAAAAGGAAAAAACAGAAGACCTTAAAAAGAAGGCTCAAAAAACAGCAATAGCTGCTACTACTGCTGCTTCTTTGTTTGTGAATAACACTTACGAAACGCCTTCAGAAATAATTGAAAAATCTTATGAAGATGAGGATTTTAATGAACATTATAATCATAAAAAGAAAAGTTCTTTCAAGGTTAAAATAAAACAAATACTATACAATATCCCTCAATCATTAAGAATTGTTTTCTTGTTACCTTTGTGGTCTTTAGGTTGGCTTTTAATGTCAGTTCTTAGACCACTTTGGGAAAATGTCTTAGTAGGATATGCTTCAGAAATCAGCTATTGGCTAATACTTGGAGCTATTGTGTTTGTCATCATACTTATTTCAACGCTAATAGCTTTTCCAGGTTTACCACTTTCTAAAACATTTAATAAGAAGACTATTTCGTTAATAGTGATATTGTTAATTGCTTTAGCTGTGGGAGATAAACTTCTATCGGTATTTTATCCTAAATACAAAGACTTTAAGCGTTTAGCAAAAGCAGTTGGTTGTATTGTGATAGTTATAGTGAGTCTAATATTTATTCATTTTAAAACTAGAAAACTAAAATTTATTGTAAAAAATGATAACTATACATTCTCTAATTAAGATGTCAAGCAAGACATCTTTTTTTTAAAAAAAAGAGATGTTTTCCATCTCTTTACACATTAATTCAATTTAACTTTAACCCAATATTCTGAAATGATTTTTCTAATATAATCATCATTTATAAAAGCTTCATCATTTTCATAGCCTATACGTGGTACATATGCATCAATTTCATAATATTCACCATCTTCTGAACTTAAAGCTATTAAAACATCTTCATTTGGTGAAGTATAACCAATATACTCTGAGTTAGCATAAGCAATATCATATGACAACATATAGTTAATAAAGACATTAGCCAATTCTAGACTTTTTGCAACTTTTGGAATAAACATACAGTCCATCCAAACATTTGTACCTTGATGTGGCTCATAAAATCTTAGGTTTTCATTTTCACACAGCATATAAGCAGCATCTCCAGAATAGACATACCCCAATGCTTTTTCACCATTTATTATTCCATCAATGATTTCATCTGTTACATAAGCTGGATCAATAGCATTATCCATTTCAATTAACCACCTGTATGCTTCTAGTAATTCTTGTTCATTTTTGGTATTCATTGAATAACCTAACGATTTTAAAGCAACCATAAATGCGTCTCTTTCTGAGTCATAGAAATAAGCCATACCACGATATTTTTCAAGCTTGAAGACATCCCAACCCAAAGTTTCAACATCTTCACTGTCAATTAAAGTCTCATCGTAAATAATACCAACTGTACCCCACATATATGGAACGGTATAAACCATTTCAGAATCAAATTCCATATATTGCAAAGCATCATGATACAAATCTGTTAAATTAGTTAGTTTATCTTTATCCAATGGTTGTAATAACTTGTCTTTAATCAATTTTTGAATCATATAGTCAGAAGCAATGATGACATCATAAGATGTTCCACTCATAAGTTTAGTGTACATTTCTTCATTTGAAGCAAATGTATCATAATTAACTTTAACATTATACATATCTTCAAACCCAGCAATTACGCCTTCTCCAATATATTCACCATAGTTAAACACATTGAGAGTATCTGAACCAAATTCAGCAATTGGATCAAAATCACCAGTTGTTTTATTTCCAAAAGATACTAGGAAAATAGTTAGAGCTAATGCTCCTGCCAAATATGGAACAAAAGATAATTTACTTTTCTTTTTAACAACTTCAGCTTGTGGACGTCTAGCTTTAATCATTGGAATTACATTAGCTATAACCAAAACAGTTGTAACAACTGCAACAATTAATGAACTTAAAGCATTAATTGAAGGATTAATACGTTTGCTCATTGAATAAACAAATATTGAAATGTTGCTTACCCCTGTTCCAGTTGTAAAAAACGAAATAACGAAATCATCAAAACTCATTGAAAAAGCAATTAATGCCCCAGAAAAAATTGCTGGCATTATTTGTGGAATAATAACTTTAGTTAAAGCTTGAAATGGAGTTGCACCTAAGTCTAATGCAGCTTCCGCCACATTATCATCCAAAGTTCTAAGTTTTGGCATAATTGACAAAACAACAAACGGCGTACAGAAAGTAATATGCGCTATAAGTAGAGTAAATATGCTGGTTTCAATGTTTAATGAAATGAAAAACAACATTAAACCAATAGCTGTAACAATATCTGGATTCATTACTGGTAAATCATTTACCTGTAAAACTAATTCTCTAACTATCTTCTTTTGTTTAGATAAACCAATAGAGGTTATTGTTCCAATGATAGTTGACACTACTGTCGCAATTACAGCCACCAGAACAGTATAATAAATTGGTTCTAGCATCTTTCTATCATTAAACATCTTTTCATACCACATTAATGAAAAACCAGTAAAGTGATTTAAACTTTTTGTTGAGTTAAATGAAAATATAACGACATAAATAATTGGCAAATAGAAGAATAGTACAATTAAAATTAACCAAATGTTAGGTACTAGTTTTGACCATAAATTTTTATTTTCTTTTTCCATTGTCTACTCCTCTCCAATTTTTTTATCAATTTTCTTTGTAAAATACATAGAAATGATAATAATTATTGCCATAATTAAAGAAATAGCACTACCAAAATTCCAGTCTCCTGTTGTAATAAAGTAAGTTTCAATTAAGTTTCCAATCAATACATAATCTCCACCACCTAATAACTTAGGAATAAAGAATGAACTTACTGCTGGTAAGAATACTAAAGTAATACCCGAAATAACTCCAGGGATTGAAAGAGGTAAAACTACTCTTAAAAAAGTTTGCATTTTATTTGCTCCTAAATCATAAGCAGCATTGAGTAAATTTTTATCCATCTTTGCTAAAGAAGTATAAATCTGGATTATCATATATGGCAAAAAGTTATAAACCATGCCAACAAAGACCTTAAATTCACTTGAAACATCAAAGTTCATTAAGATACCTTTCCAAGCATATGTTCTAACCAACATATTAATCCACATTGGTAAAGTAAGCAATAAAATATAAATTGCTTGCTTATTTTCATCTTGTTTTGCTATGACATAAGCAGTAGGATAACCAATCAACACACAAATTATAGTAGTAAGAAAGGCGATTTTTAAAGAAGTATATAAAACTCTTAAAAAATCTGCATCTTGAAAGAATCTTGTAAAGTTCTCCAATGTGAATTTAAAAAATAATATATCATTTCCTGCATTAGTAAAAGCATAGAAAACAATCATTAACATTGGAATAACTACAAACAGAACTAACCATACTACATATGGATAAGTCATATTTCTAAAGCTTTTCATCTTTATACCACCATCTTACTCATGACGTGAATGTCATTACGGTCAAATGTTAAACCGACCTTATCCCCTTCTTCGTGTACTGTTGTGGTTTCAATTTTATATTCTCTACCTTGAGTAGCAAAAGTAATTTCATAGGAACCTTCTTTAATTTCTGCAGTATCAAAATCAAATTTTACATCTGTGATTTCAATTTCAGAATCATCTTGTAAGTTCCACGCTTCTGCAGAAGCCCAAGTTTTTAGGTCCGTTGAAATTGCCATTGATTCTTTTACTTCTTCAGCAGTAACAAAGAAATCAAAAGCACTGATACCAATATTCTTTTTAGCATCTTCAACATACACTGGGTCAACTACATGAACTTTTATAGTAATTTCAGTATTTTTTTGAGTTTGAAAAGTACAATCATATGTGCCTACTTTATTTTCAATATTATGAGTAATGTTGGCAATTGATAAATCATTTTCTTCTTCATCCCAAGCCTGAGCATTGGCTCTAGCTACCAAGTTAAAATCATCTAATGCATCAACATCTTCTAAGTCAACAAAGAAATCATTAGCACCAATTTTTTCATTTGCCTCCGCATTGTAAGTATCGTGTTCTGATAAAATGTGCATTGTAACTGTTTTTGAAGCACCAGAAATAGTTTCGACAACTATTTCATAATGAACACCCTTAAAAAGGACTGACTTTACTTCACCTTTCATTAAGGCGCCAGTTCTGCCAACAATTTTTATATCTTCTGGTCTTATTAATACATCAACTGGTTCGTTTTCTTTAAAACCAAAATCATCACAATCAAATACTTTTTCATCAAACTTAACTTTATAGTCTTCCACCATTACTCCTTCAATGATGTTGCTTTCACCAATAAATTTAGCAACATACTCATTAGCAGGTTCATTATAAATTTCTAAAGGTGTACCGACTTGTTGAATTTCACCATCTCTCATGACAACGATTTTATCTGACATTGTTAATGCTTCTTCTTGATCATGAGTAACATAGATAAAAGTGATTCCTACTTCCTGTTGGATTCTTTTTAATTCACGTTGCATTTCTTGTCTTAATTTTAAGTCCAATGCTCCTAATGGTTCATCTAACAGTAAAACTTCTGGTTCATTTACTAAAGCTCTTGCAATAGCTACACGTTGTTGTTGACCACCTGATAACAATGTGACATTTCTATGTTCATAACCTTCAAGATTAACTAAAGATAGCATACGAGTAACTTTTTGATCTATTACGTCTTCAGCAACTTTTTTAATTCTTAAACCAAAAGCAATGTTATCAAAAACATCTAGATGTGGAAATAAGGCATATCTTTGGAAAACCGTATTAATTTCTCTTTTGTATGCTGGTACATCATCAATACACTGTCCATCAAAAATAATAGTTCCTTCATCTTGTTGTAAGAAACCACCTAAAATTCTAAGTAAAGTTGATTTACCACATCCTGAAGGTCCCAATAATGTGACAAATTCATTTTCATAGACATTTAAGTTAATTCCTTTTAAGACAACTTGATTGTCAAATGTTTTTACAATGTTTCTAAACTCAATTAATTTTCTCATTTCTTTCTACCTCTAAAATAATGGCGGTGTACAAATCCATAAAACTTTGGCACTCCTTTTAGATTTATTTTCCAAGTAGTGCTCTTTTTTACACTTCAAATAAAATGTACCGCCTTGTTTTACTTTGTAAGTGTTTTTACCGTTTACTAAATTAATCATTCCCTCAATTACATAGCCAAATGTTTCACCATCTTCTTTTGGTGGAATAATTTTTGAGCAAGCGTTTGGCTGTAGTTCAATAATTATTGGCTCCATATGATTCTTTTGGGCGTTTGGAACAACATAAGTAATTACTACTTCTTGGGATTCATCAACAAAGAAATCTTCATCACTAAAAGTTATTTTCCCATCTTTTTCTTCTGTAAAAAAAATGGCCATTGTTGTCCCTAAAGCTTCTACGATGTCCATCAGAGTTGGTAGTGATGGTGTTGCCAAGTTGTTTTCTAATTGTGATAAAAATCCTTTCGTTAATTCACATCTAGAAGCTAATTCTTCTTGAGTCAAATCATTAGAGACTCTTAATTGTCTAATTCTTTCCCCTATGTCCATCAAATCACTCCTTTGTTTAGAATTACTAAACTATTTTATTAATTATAGTAAACAAAAATAATTATATAGACTTTTAGAAAATATGCAAGCATTTTTACAAATATTTTGATATAAAAACAAAAAAGGACCAATGTCCTTTTTAATACAATCCCCACTCAGCTAACTTTTCAAAGCCACCAAGATTATTGATATATTGTTTTGCTATCTCAACAACATCACTATATGATTTTCCATCAATAAATTCATCGCCAATAGCACAACTTAATTGTATAACTTCACCTGTCTTTTGGGCTTTTAAAAAAGCATATATATTTATTGAAACATCTCCTTTTGATAAATCTTTGCCATGTAAACCTCCACCCGTAACACTATCTGCCATATCACTACCTAGTTTACGATTGGTTGCTCCAGTATCTACATCTGTTCCCCCTGTCCACTCACCAAGAGGATTAACTATTGCTTGTGGATGTAATTGTTTCAACTCTTGATTATCTGCATTACTTTGACAAATAATCAATTTATTACCATCAAGGATATATTTACCGTCACTTTGATATTTTTGATATATTTCACGTGCTATTTTCGACAATTTTTGTTGCTCATTAGTTAACGGTACTCCTTTGAATATTCCATTATCCCCACATCTCAATTTGTCTTTTTGATTTAAAGCTAATTGTTGATCTTGTTTTACTACTTTTAAATTTACCCTAATCTCTCCGGCTATTCTTTTAACAATCTCTTTAACTTCTTCTTCACTAAATGTCTCACTTGTCTCAGCAATAATATGACACAGTCCATGTCCTATTAATACTTCAACCGCAATTTTACAGTTTTCATTTTTCTTGTATGCTAAATCAACTAGTGCTCCAGCAATACGATCGGCCATCTTGTCAGGATGGCTTGGATTTACTTTTTCAATCATGTTATCTTTACCTTCTTTCCTTGCCACATCTAATAAAAAAACACCCAAGATAACTTTACTTGAGTGAAAAAGTTATCTTATTGATCTAGCTTTACCACCTAATTCAATAGGTTGGTGTGATTTCATTGGGCTAGTCCCTCCATCACTCTTTATAAGATGTATTTATATTATACTACAAATGATAATGTTTTTTATTATATTTTTAACTAATCCTTTAATTTAATGTCTATATCATCTTCACCAGATTCAACACTTTCATCATCATAAAAATATCCACAACTCTTAGAACAATGTTTATTATGGTAACCATAGCTATCTTCATCAACATAATCTAAGTTATATTGTTCTTCATCTTGCCAATAGTTTTCTGGAATGTTGTTGTAGATAAATAATTGACATTCATCATGGCAATTTTCAATTAACTCAACTAACTTAAAATAACCATCACATTGCATCATTTGATTTGATTCATCAAGAAAAGTATTTGTTTCTTCAGCAACCATTTCTATTGCTTCACTATAATGAGCTAGGATTTCCTGTAATTCTTTTTTAATTTTTTCAAATTTCATAAATATCTCCTAAAATTCCATTGTAGCTTTTATCGCTTTTTTCCAGCCATAAATTAATTTTTGAACTTGCATTGAATTTAAATATGGTTCAAATTTTTGTTCGACTTTATATTTGTCAATTAAATCATTTTTATCGACAAAAATACCTGTCGCCAAACCAGCTAGCATTGCTGCTCCCAGTGCTGTGGTTTCGAAGTTTTCTGGCCTAACAATTTTTGTTTGCAGTAAATCTGACTGAAATTGCATCAAATAATTATTTCTGCAAGCTCCACCATCTACTTGTAAAGCAGCAATAGTTAAATCTGTATCTTGTTGCATTGCTTCTATCAAATCATAAGTTTGATATGCTAAAGATTCTAAAGTAGCCCTAATTATATGATTTGTTGTTGTACCTCTTGTTAAACCAAAAATTGCTCCTTTAGCATTTTGATCCCAATAAGGTGCACCTAAACCAGTAAAAGCAGGGACTACATAAACTCCATCACTACTTTCTAATTCGTAGGCAATTCTTTCAGTTTCCGAAGCTTTTTCAATAACTTTTAAACCATCTCGTAACCATTGTATAGCTGCTCCAGCTACAAACACTGAACCCTCTAAGGCATAAACAATCTCATCTTTTATTTTCCAACCTACTGTTGTTACTAATCCATTTTTAGATTCTACTCTTTTATTTCCAGTATTAAAGAGTAAAAAACAACCTGTTCCATAAGTGTTTTTACATTGACCTTTTTCAAAGCACATTTGACCAAACAAAGCACTCTGTTGGTCACCAACACAAGCTGCAATTGGAAGTTTTGTACCAAATATATGAGTATAACCATAAATCTCACTGGAATCTTTTATTTCTGGCAACATACAGTTTGGAACATTCCAAATATCCAAAAGTTCTTGATCCCACTTTAATGTATCTAAATTCATCAACATCGTTCTAGAAGCATTAGTTACATCGGTGATATGAACACTGCCATTAGTTAACTTATAAACTAACCAACTATCAACTGTACCAAATAATAGTTCACCATTTTCTGCTCTTTTTTGGCCATTTTCAATATTATCTAAAATCCATCTTATTTTACTGCTAGAAAAATAAGGGTCAATTGGTAAACCAGTTTTTCGTTTTATTACATCAGTATATCCTGCCCTAACTGCTTTTTCGCATAGTTCATTTGTTTGTCTTGATTGCCATACTAATGCATCATAAACAGGTAAACCAGTTTTTTTATCCCAAACAATTGTAGTTTCTCTTTGATTAGTAATTCCTATTGTCTTGATATCTTTAACATCAATTTTAGCTTTTTCTATCGCATTTAAACAAACATATTGTACTGAAGTCCAAATTTCAGAAGCTGACATTTGAACCCATCCAGGTTTTGGAAAAGTATTAGCCACTTCTTGCTGACTAATAGAAATTATTTTTAGATTATCATCAATTATCATCGCCCTTGAAGAGGTTGTTCCCTGATCAATTGCCAATATATATTTGCTCATATGAATCTCCTTTGTTGTTTTTATTTTATCATATTATAATCATAAAATGTCTTTATTTAATTTAATCCGAAAGTGAAGTATAATTAACTTAAGGTAAACATTAATGTTTTTACCAACAAACATAAAAAAGGATGTTAGAAAGAGAATAATTCTAAATTTCTAATAAAACCTAGAAAGCGCCAATGCTTGAGCATTCAAATCATAAGTGATATTATTATATGTGGAGTGAATAAGATGAAAAAAATTATATTAATTTTGTTATCAATATTATTTAGTATCAGTTTATTAACTGTCAGTGCTGCCAATGACTCAGCTATCATTATTATCAATGGCTCAAATACCACTATTTGTGATGGTTTAGCTTTTGTTGAAGTAAATGCCAACAGTCAAACAGGTGTAAAAAATATCAAAGGTCAAGTTAAATACGATAAATCAGTATTAGCAGTTTTTGATGTTAAAGTCTCAGATAATTTAAATGGCTGGGATTTTAAAGTCGATACTTCAAAAGCAGGAGTAATTAGTTTTAATGGAACTGCTACGACTAATGACCCAATTGATTCTGATAGACTACTATTTGTAGTAACTTTTATTGTTCATGGTTCGCTGGAAACAACCACTACTGTTTCCTCTAGTAATGTAACTTCAGAAATAATTGAAATTGGAACAGTAACAACTACTGTTGTAACAAATCAAGAGGAAATTGATGCAGCTAGAGAAGCTGGTGAGCCAGAGCCAGAACCTATTACAGAACAGGTTGAAGAAGAAGTCGAAAATAAAAGAACTATTACCTTTGAAAATGGTTCTCATTCTATCAAAGTAGTTAAATCAGTTAGTAAAAATTGCTATTTAAAAAATATTGAAGTTGAAAAAGGAACATTATCTCCAGTTTTCAATAAACTTACCAATGCTTACAAAGTAACAATTAACGACAAAGAAGAACTAAAAATCAATTATACAAAAGAAGATGAAAAATCAAAAGTTGTTATTCAAGATGAAGTAAATAACCAAGTTGTAATTACTGTAACAGCAGAAGATGGAAATAACAACAGTTATGTTCTGACAATTATTAGACAACCTAATTACAACCATTCTGATCCTAATGCTAATGTTGATGATCCAAACTTACCAATTAATCCGGGAACGATAGATGGAGAAAATGGTAATAATCTAGCTTCAATTACTAATACAAGAGCATTTATTATTATAGCTCTAGTTGCTGTTTCATTAATTGGAATTGGTGTTGGTGGTAGTTTAATTTATAAAGGAAGTCGTGAATAACAACTTCCTTTTTTTATCTTTTTCAAAATTTTAAAAAACACTAGTCCCTTTGATTTAAATGTTTTCTAGTAGTTCTATTAAATCATCCAATCCTTCAATAAAGCAGTGTTCAATAGTTCCAGTATCAACTGCTTTAGCTAAAGAAGAATCTAATGGTAGTTTAGCCATTACTTTTAAATTAAACTGCTTTGCTAATTCTTCGGTATTGCTATCGCCGAATAATGAAATATTCTTTCCACAGTCATCACAGATAACATAACTCATATTTTCCACTAAACCTAGAATCTTGACTTTCATCATTTCAGCCATTTTAACAGCTTTCTCGACAATCATTCTAACCAACTGTTGAGGAGTTGAAACAATGATAACTCCATCTATTGGAAGTGATTGGAAAACTGTTAAAGGAACATCACCAGTTCCTGGAGGTAAATCTACAAATAAGAAATCAATATCTCCCCAAATAACATCAGTATAAAACTGCTTAACTAATGAAGTAATTAAAGCACCACGCCATAAAACTGGTTGGCTTTTTTCTTTTAGTATTAAATTAGTAGATACTATTTTGATTCCACTTTCACTTTCTAAAGGTAAAATACTGACACCATCACTAAATAAAAATCCATCCACCCCAAAGGCTTGTGGTATTGAAGGTCCAGTAACATCCGCATCTAAAATCCCGACATTGTATCCTTTAAAGCGCATTGCACTAGCAAGCAAAGAAGTCACAATTGATTTTCCTACTCCACCTTTTCCAGAAACAACACCTATTACCTTTTTAATATTGCTATATTGGTTTGATTTAACTTTTAAATCTCTATCTGGACAATTTTGTAAGCAAGTAGAACAGTCATTAGTACACTCTTGATTTGTTGAATCTTCAACAAAATCAGCTTGTCTGCTCTCACAATCCTCTTGACACAACGAACAGTTATTATCACATTCAGTCATAACGATTTCTCCTTATTTATTTCTTTTAAAAAGGTTATTTCTAACCTTTCAATCCATTTGCTTGTCTTTCCATATTTTCAATTATTACATCAAAAATTTCTCCTAAAGAAGCACAATATTCCAATACTAACCATGGTTCATTAGTATGATAATGAATCTTAATTAATTCCTCATCCCCCACTGCTAATAAACTGTCACCACTAAAATTTTCAATAAAATAATCACTGATTGCCTCTTCATCTAGGTTTTCTCCTGAAATCAACAATTGAACATCATATTTGAATTCCAACATTTACTCTCTCCTTTATTTTTTCTTTTTTACTAATGCTCTAACACAAGCAATAGCAATATATAAACTGTATAGTCCTATGCCTATTGAACCAAGAACTAGTGCAGTCATATTTACATCATTAAATGAAAAATTTATAAAATTAGCTGTTTGCTCTAAAACATAATAAACCAACAGTGCTGGTAAAAGCAAACATAGTATAATCATTAACATTAAAATTCGGCTATCTTTTTCAGCCAATTGGTCAACTCTTTTAGCGTTTTCTGGAACTGAAAAATCTTTGGCCTCTCTTAGTTTAGGGATAAAGAACTTACGATAATAAATTTCAAAAGCAATAAATAACACTAAACTAATAATTGCAGCAACTACTATATCCCAAATTGAAAATGAAAAAATAAACGCTAAAATTACAATCATTACTCTAGTATCTAAAAACCTAAAAGCTTTCTCTTCTATATCTTCAATAAAGTAAGCTTTTTTTGTTAATTTATCAAATAGAATTAGACGATTATAACCATCTTTAAATGTTCTGTCAGTGATAACGGTTATTTTTCCATATTTATTTTTCATAGTCCCTCCTAATCAACAAAATATTTTTCTACCCTTACATTTATATTACAAACTATTTCATCAACTATTGTTTCTGATAAGTTGGCTAATTCATTGAAATCTATTGTTAAATTACCACTTTTTCCAATTAAAACAACTTCATCACCAGCTTTTACATTTTTTATATCAGTAACATCTACCATCATTTGATCCATACAAATTCTTCCAACTATGTTTGCTTTTTGACCATTAATTAAAACATAGCCTTTGTTAGAGAGTCTTCTTGGATAACCATCTCCATATCCAACTGATAAGCTAGCAATTTTTCTTTCCTTATCACTAATATAAATATGACCGTAACTGACACCTTCATGAGCTTTTATTGTTTTGACCATTTCAACTTGACTTTTCCATGTCATAACTGGTTTTCTTTTGTACTTATTTTCAACCACGCCAACATCAAAACCTAGTAACATAAATCCAGGTCTAACATAATCATAAACAAAATCAGGATAGTTTAAAATTCCAGCACTAGCACATAAATGCGTTCTACCAGTATCTAATCCTAATTTTCTTATTTTAGCCAAAAACTTGTCGTAAGTTTCCTTTTGCTTGTAAGTAAATTGTCTGTCATTTTCTTCAAAACTATCAGATCTACATAAATGAGAATAAGTACCATTAATCTTTAAATAAGGACTATCATAAATTGTCTTTATTTGATTATCAGTTAAATCTGCGTTTACTCCTATTCGATTCATACCTGTATCAACTTTAACTTCAACATTAAGTTGAACGTTGTTTTCTTTGCAGAAATCAATCATTTCAACCCCATGATTAAAATCTATAACCGAAAAAATAAGATTATATTCTTCAGCAACTAACCACTGCTCTTTACTAGAATATCCTAGTATAAGCATTGAATCTTCTAAACCTGATTTTCTAAGTTCGATGGCTTCTGCTAGTGATGCCACAGCAAAATCTTTTACTCCTTCTTCTTTCATTATTTTAGCTAGTTGATAGGCACCATGGCCATAATAATCAGCTTTTATAATGCCAATAATATTGGTTTGTTTAGGTAAAATGTTTTTTAATCCTTTTACATTATCTCTAAAATTACTTTTAGAGATTTCTCTATAACATCTTTTTAAAATCATTTATTAGTCCTTTAATTTTAGTTCAATTAACTTATTTATTAATTCTCTATAACCCAAGCCTTTAGCTTTAAACATTGCAGGATATAGAGAATGAGAAGTAAAACCTGGAATAGTATTAACTTCATTAAAGATTATCCCTTTAGAAGAGTTAAAGAAATCAACTCTTGCTAGAACATCACATTCTAAAATGTTAGCAATAATCAAGCCTAATCTATTAACTTCAGCTTGTACTTCTTTTGAGATATTTTTAGCAGGAACATAGATTTTAGTTTTATATCCATCATATTTTTCAGCATAACCGTACATTTCTGTTTCTACCACCACTTCATAAACTTCTCCAGTTGTATTAGTTCCTAAAACTCCACAACCTACTTCTGTTCCATCGATAAATTCTTCTAATAAAATCTTATTATCATATGAAAAAGCATCATTGACATATTTAACAAAATCCTCATAATTCTTTATTTTATGAGCACCAAATGACGATCCTTCCCTAGCTGGTTTTACATAACAAGGTAATTGCAGTTTTTCTTTTGTCTCTTCAAACATTTCTTCAAAAGAAGGACAATTTTCTTTTTTATAAACAAGATACTTAGCCATTTTTATACCCGCATCTTCACAAATAATATGGGTGAACTCTTTATCCATAGCGATGGCACAGCTAGTCATATTAGTTGAAATACAAGGTATACCACTTAAATAGCATAAACCTTGGATTGAACCGTCCTCACCATATTTACCATGTAAAATTGGAAAGATTGCATCTACTCTATCAATTTTATTAGTTTTTAAGTTGTAAAAGCCATGATGAGCATTGCTAGCTGACAAAATAACTTCTTGGTTATTTTCATCTTCTTGCCATTTTCCATTTTCTATTTTATCAACACTACCACTATAGTGATACCATCTTCCATCTGTGGTAATACCGACCATATATTTTGTATACTTTTCATCTATATTACTTAAAACAGATGCTGCAGACATCAAAGAAACTGGATGTTCACTTGACTGTCCACCAAATAATACTGCAATAACACTCATAATCAATCCTCCAACTTTTCAATTAGACTAGCAAATTTCATTCCGTTGCTGGCCTTAAAGAAAATAACATTTCCTTTTGTTAAATATTGTTTTATTTCATCAACAATTTCCATAGCACTATTATAATGCTTTGAAACAATATTGTTTTCTTGTAATTTTTCCTGTAACGCTTTTATCTGATTACCTACAAGGTATATCTTATCAAACAACCTAAAATCTATCAAATTAGCCATATTAGCATGCAAAAACAATGAAGTTTCACCTAATTCCAACATATCACCAATGACCACAATCTTTTGATAACTATTGCTATAATCTATAAGTGTTTCCAAAGAAGCTGCTAAAGATGATGGATTTGAATTATATGTATCATCAACAATAATAGCATCTTTTATTACCTTTACTTGCATTCTATGTGGTGTAAGTTCTATTTTCTCAAAACCTTGCTGAATTTGATCAATTGTTAAACCTAATCTTTCAGCTATAGCAATAGCTGCTAGTCCATTTAAGACTTGATGTTTGCCTAAAATAGGCAGACGAAAAACTGTTTCTGGGTAGTTTTTAACAGTGAAATTAGTATATTTATCCCTAATTGAATAATCTAAAGCCTTAATATCGCTTGCTTTTTCAAAACCATAAGAAAATATTTGATTATCTTTTAAGCCCATCTTTTTTAATTGTTCTTTTACTCCATATGAGTCATAAGAATAATAACAACAACCATCTTTTTTCAGACGTGAATTAATCCAACATTTTTCCTTAACAATGTTATCTAATGTTAAAAACTGCTGCACATGTGCTAAAGCAATATTGGTAATAACTGTAATATCTGGTTCAACCATATTGACTAACATTTCCATAATACCAAAATCATCAATTCCCATTTCAATAACTGCACATTCTACATCATCATCCATGTTAATTAAAGTTATTGGAACTCCTAACTTATTGTTATGATTACCAATTGTTTTAAATGTTTTATATTTCGTTGATAATACAGCTGCAATTATATCTTTAGTTGATGTTTTTCCTGAAGAACCAGTAATACCAATAAATTTACAATTTAATGACATACGATAGTATCTTGCTAAAGTTTGTAAAGCATTTAAAACATCAGAAACAACAATCAAGTTACCTTTAGGTTTTTCAATTATAGAATCCTTTTGCCAAAAGCTAGCTTTAATACCTTTATTAAATAAATCAGCAACAAAAAGATGACCATCGGTATTAGCACCTTTAAATGGGGCAAACATTTGATCTTCTTTTAATAATCTTGAATCACAGTTAACACCTCTAATTATCTGACTTCCATCACCAATTAGCTCACCGTTAACAATTTGGGCTATTTTCTTCAAACTATAATTAATCATAAAGGTTCCTTTCAGCAAGAAAAAGCACTAATAGTAGTGCTCTATCACATATTTTTACTTTTAATTAAATCAACTATTTCCATCACATATTGATGACAAATTTCATCAGTCGATGCTTCAATCATTACTCTAACCAACGGTTCTGTACCACTTGCTCTTACTAAAACCCTTCCATCACCATGTAAAATTTCTTCTATCTCTTTACATTTGGNAATTACTTCTTCATCTTTTAAACAAGATTCTTTATTTTTGACTGGTACATTAACTAAAAGTTGTGGATAAATATATAAATCATCTGTTAATTCATTTAGTGTTTTGTTTTCACTAATCATAACATTTAAAATTTCTAAAGTTGTTAACAAACCATCACCAGTAGTAGCATGCTCTGAAAAAATAATGTGTCCAGATTGCTCTCCGCCTAAAACATAACCATTTTCACACATGTTTTGATAAACATATTTATCGCCAACAGCTGTTTTTTCATAACCAATACCTAACTTATCAAGTTTTTTAAATAGACCCAAATTAGCCATTACTGTTGTAACAATTTTGTTGCCCTTTAATCTTCCTTGACTAGCTAAATATTTGCCACAGCAATATAAAATCTTGTCACCATCAACAACAGTACCATCACCAGCAACTGCAATGACCCTATCTGCATCACCATCATAACTAAAACCACAATCATAATTGCCCTTTTTAATAGCCTCAACTAGAACATCTATATGGGTTGAACCACAATCTAGATTTATATTAATGCCATTAGGTTGATTGTTAATAGCCTCAACTTGACAATTTATACTTTTTAATAGCTTTTCAGCGATAAAACTAGCAGAACCGTTTGAACAGTCAATTAAAAGTTTGTAGTTTGATAAATCTAACGGAAATTCTCTTTTTAAATAATCAAGATAAATGTCCAATCCTTCAGTATAATCATAAACCTGTCCAATGTTTTCTTTAGTTGCATAGGCAAGCTCACTTTCGCCATACATGTATTCTTCAATTTGTTCTTCTAAATCGCTCTCTATTTTAGTTCCTTGATTAGAAATTATTTTAATACCATTATCGTGGTATGGATTATGAGAAGCTGAAATCATTAAACCGCAATCAAAACCTTGGTTTCTTACCAAATAGACTAAGCTTGGGGTAGAACATATTTTTAAAAGGTATACATCACAACCACTAGCTGTTAAACCAGCAGCCAAGGCAGTTTCAAACATTGAGCCAGAGATACGAGTATCTCGGCCAATCAAGGCTTTTCCACCATTAAAATGATTTCCCATATATCTGCCAATACGATAAGCCATGTCCACGGTTAAATTTTCATTAGCTTTACCTCTGATTCCATCTGTTCCGAAATGTATTTTCATTTTTGACCTCTATTCAGATATTTCTACCTGAATATACTTTCTACCATCTTCAATTGCATAGGTTACAAAAATATTGTTTCCAACTACATTGATTGGAACCTCTTGTACTCCAACAACTACATTACTTAAGTCAATAGTTACAGAGATTTCATCTGCGGAAATTGACTCTATATTTCTCAGTGTACCTGTAACAACAACATTCATTAAAGCATCTGAATCTTTTACTAGTTTAGGCTTGTATTTAGGATTAACATTTTCCCAAGCAACCTTAACTCCAGTAATAACCTTACTGGTAACTTTATCAATAGTAACCTTCATATTTACCTTGGTAATATCCATCTTCATAACACCACTTGGCATTGTTAACGTTGTTGAAATGTCAGTGTTTTTAGTAATTGATGAAATGTCTAAATCAATATAAATAGCATCAATAACTGCTAGTACATCAGTAGGTGCAGAAATTGTTACAATTGAATTATCTAAGGCAATTTCATCAATCGCATAGCCTTCAATTAATTTACCAATTGGTCTAACAATGATTGGAACCTGCTTATTAGGCTGAGTAACTGTAACATCAACCGTTACAAATTCAGGTATAATATCACAATTTACGACTACACCATTATTATCATAAGCGACAATTGGTGCTTGTCTTGTAAAATTAGCATCGACATCAGTAACATCGATTAAAGCCTTAACAAAGGCAATAGAGTTGATTGTGTCTTGTGAAGCTCTAATTAAAACTTCAGTTGTATCAAATGTTACATTAGATAAAATGAAAGCTGAGTCCATCTTGTTTTTATTAATATATTCATAAGAAATATTATACTTAGTGGTTATTTTCTTTTTAATCGTTACTAGAACTCTTGGATTTTCTAAAACATTGACCGTTAAATCGCTACTAAAATTAGTTGGACTTAAAGTTATTGTATGTGTTCCTTCTGTTAAACCAGATAAATCAGCTGTTACTATAGAGTTTGTCTTTCCTTTTTGTAAAGAAATATCGCTGATTGCTCCAGAAATTAAAACATCAACAGTTTTTGGAATACCACTAATTTCATAAATTTCCGAATTGTAAATTATTTTAACTGGCACTCCAGTTAAAGTAGATGATTGTGTAACACCAAAAGTATCACTAGTAGATACATTAACTGAAATATACATAACAATTGCCATTACTAAAGCAATTAATTTTGAAAGTCTTTTACTAAAGAAAGCTTTAGTTAATAATGAAGATAGCCATCTAAAGAAATAAATGAAAGCATTTTCTAAAGAAGCATACGTTCTAGCAACCTTTTTTGAGTTAGCAGCAATCTTTTGAGCTATTTCTAACTTTTCCTTTGGATTTGGATTATTGCTTAAATTATCTTTTTTGGACATTTTCACTACCTCCTTTTTCAGAAGATTTTTCTATTCTATCTGTTCCAGTAGTAACACTAGTAGTCTTAATAACATTTATACCACCAGTGTTTGATGCTGTATCTTTAGGCACAGCAACTTTTCTAACTGTGACATTTTCATCAACAGTGTTCTCAGCTAAAGTAGATGAAATTAAACTTTCTACTAATTTTTTAGGAGCATTAATTTCACTAACATCCTCTTCTTCAAAATCAACAGTCTTAAAACTAATTGTTCTGAAATTTTTCATTTCATGATTATCAAGATTATTTAATTGATCTTCAATTTCACTATCTTGGTCTAATCTTTCAAATTCTTTTTCAAATTTATTTACTAAATCATCAATTGAAACTGAAACATTACTTGTTCTTGGTCTACTTTCACCAGAAATATTCTCTTTATTTAAAACAATACGTTCTAAGTAAGATCTTAATTTTCTCTCGTTCATTTGAATTAATTTACCTTGTTCAGCTACTGAAACTCTTCCCGTTTCTTCTGAAACAACAATGGTAACAGCATCGCTTATTTCACTAATACCAATAGCTGCCCTATGTCTTGCCCCATATTTAGCAGGCAAATCCATCGTTGTTGGTGGAAAATACGCTGAAGCACACGATAATTTATCTCCTTGAATAATGACTGCTCCATCATGTAATGGAGTTGTAGTCATAAAAATTGAGCAGATCAATTCTGCACTAACTAAAGAATTCATTCTTATACCCGTATTTACATAATCTTCTAAAGAATGAGCTTGTTCTAGTGTAATTAAAGCACCGGTTTTACTGGCTGTTAAGTTTGCAGTGGCAGCCATTAATTCATCAATTAAAGATTCTTTTTCTGTTGATGTTAAGGTCGCAATTCTAGCTAAGGCATTACTTTTACCAAGTCTTTCTAAAATTGATCTAATTTCAGGTTGAAAGATGACAATAATAGCTAAAAATCCCCAAGATACGATATTGTCTGCTAACCACGCAACTGTAGTAAGTCCTAACAATTTAGAAACAGACTGAATAAGTATAATTAATAAAATTCCTTGGAAAATTTGGATTGTTTTTTGATTTGTTCTTACTACCTTAATAAGATAGTTCAAAACAAACCATACTGCTAGTATATCTATTCCGATTTGTAGATAATCTATTATTGATTCATAGGTTAATGATATATGCACTACTACACCTTCTCTCTTCTTTCTTAAAAATTTTTACACTTAATTATATCATATATAATTATCAGTTTATAGCACCATTAAAACAGTGATTGCCCACTGATACTTATATATTCTATACTATTTTCCAGACAACTACAAATTGAAAGTAAACTAGGCTATAATATAAACAAAGGTGTAAATATGGAAAATAAAATTGAAATTATACAACTAGAATATAAAGAAAAACAAATTACTCTAATTCCTACTGCTCATGTATCAAAAGAAAGTGTGGAACTAACAAAAGAGACAATTGATGCTATCAAACCAGATAGCATCTGTATTGAATTGGATAAAGATAGATATAATTCTTTGATTGACCCTATTAGATATCGCAATACTGATATCAGTAAAATAATCAAAGAGAAAAAAGTATTTATGATGTTAGTTAATGTCATTTTGGCAAACTTTCAAAAAAAGATTGCTGAAAAGCTAGGTTCTAAAAGTGGACAAGAAATGTTGGTAGGAATTGAAAAAGCAAAAGAATTAAATGCCAATTTAGTTTTAGCTGATAGAAATGTCACTACCACATTCAAAAGAATTTGGGCTAATTTAAGTTTTAAAGATAAATTAAAACTTATTTCGCTTTTAATGTCTTCTGTTATAGAAGAAGGGGAAATCACCGAAGAAGATTTAAAATCTCTTCAACAAAAGGATATGCTTACTGCTGCCTTAAATGAAGTAAGTAAAGAATTTCCCAATATTGCGGAAGTGTTAGTTGATGAAAGAGACAAATACTTGGCATATAAAATCAAAAATGCTCCTGGAACAAATATTGTCGCTATTTTAGGAGCAGCCCATACGATTAATATTCCTAAATACATAAATATGGAATATGAAATAGATCAATATGATGTAATTCCTGAAAAAAAGAAATCAAGTAAATTACTAGGTTGGATTATCCCAATCATAATTATAGCTTTAATTTTAACAAGTTTTAGACTTGATACCTCAATTGGTTTACAGCAAATTAAAAGCTGGATTTTGATTAATGGTTCATTAAGTGCTTTAGGGGTATTAATTTGTAGAGGAAACATTTTATCAATGTTAACAGCTTTTATAGCTGCACCTATAACTTCCTTAAATCCTCTACTAGCTGCTGGTTGGTTTGCTGGATTAGTTGAAGCCAAAATATTAAAACCAACAGTTGCTGATTTTGACAGTCTATCTAATGACTTAAATACCTTTAAAAGCTTTGTAACCAACAAAGTAACTAGAATACTACTAGTTGTTACTTTGGCTAATTTAGGTAGTACGATTGGAACTTTTGTCAGCGGATTAAATATTGTCAAAGCTATCTTCAACCTAATATAAGGAGGAAAAAAATGAAACAAGCACTAAAAGTTTATATCGAAGAAAATAAAGATGAAATTTTCTCACTGGGAGAAAAACTTTTCAACTGTCCTGAATTAGGATTTAAAGAGTTTAAGACTAAAGAAATCATCATTGATTATCTAAATAAACATAATCTTAAAGTAAACAAAGAGTTTTTTCAAACTGGTTTTTCCGTTTCTATTGGAAGTGGTAAACCCCATATTGGTTTAATTGCTGAATTAGATGGTATTCCAACCATTGGCCATCCTAATGCCAGCAAAACAGATAATGCTGCTCACTCTTGTGGACATAGTACTCAAGTAACCATAATGCTAGCGGCTTTAGATAGTTTAAATCAACAAATCGACAAATTAAAGGGGCAAGTCACTTTATTTTTTACTCCAGCAGAAGAATTTACTGATATTGAATATCGTAAGAAGCTAATTGATGAAAATAAAATTAAGTATTTATCTGGCAAACAAAATATGTTAGCAGATAAAATATTTGATGATTGTGATTTGCTTATTCATCTACATAGTTCATCAGGCAGTTCTGGTTATCGTTTTTCAGTTAATTCAACATTAGCTGGATTTATTTACAAAAAAATTACTTTTTTAGGCAAAGCAGCACATGGCGCAGTTTGTCCTGATGAAGGAATTAATGCACTTAATATGTGTAATTTATTTTTAAACGCTGTAAATATGTTAAGAGAAACCTTTAAAGATGAGGACATGGTTAGAGTTCATGGAATAATATCTAAGGGTGGAGATACTGTTAATTCTATACCTGAAGAAGTTGTTTATGAATGCTATATTAGAAGCGCTAACCCCAATTACCTGTTAAAGTTAAATGAAACAGTATCAAATGCTGCTAGATGTTGTAGTAAAGCTTTAGGTGGTAATTGTGCAATTGAAGATATTCCAGGTTACTTACCATTGATTCCAAACGAACCTTTAAGTAAGGTACTTTATAAAAATATGTTAGATTACACTGATGCCAGCAAAATCAAATACAATGAAAAAAGCATTGCTGCTGGAGATCTTGGTGATGTTAGCGTGTTTAAACCAGTTACTCAATATGGTTACACTGGTTTTAAAGGAACAATGCACGGTAACGACTTGCAAATTGCTGATCCTTATGAAGTATATATTGTCCAAGCTGAAATTGTGGCAAGCAGTGTTATTGATTTGCTAACTGATAAAACATTAGTTGATAATATCGTTAATGGTTTTCAGCCAAAAATGACTTATCAGCAATATTTAAATTATTTAAATAAACAAGAATAGTTTTCTGCTGTTTCTTTCTTATATTTTGGAGGTATTCTATGAGTGAAATTACAATGTTAGATTATATTAACGAGACACCTGAAACTGTAAAAAGAATTATTGAAAACAGTTATGAATTTACTAAAGTTTTAACTGAAAATTACATCAATAATGATTATGAGGGAATTCTATTAATTGCCTGTGGCTCTAGTTATAATGGTTGTTTATTAGCAAGATATTTTATTAGAGAAGTTTTAAATTGTGAATGTAAATTAGTTACTCCGTTTACATTTTATCATCACGAATATAAACTGCATAACAAGATGATGAAAATTAATGTTTCCCAATCAGGATGTTCAACAAATATTTTAGACTGTTTAAATAAGTTAAAAAATTACAATCAACAAACTATTTGTCTAACAGGACGAGATGATTGTGATGCCAAAAAATATAGTGATATCTTAGTTAATTGGCAAGTTGGAGAAGAAAAAATTGGTTTTGTAACCAAAGGTGTTATTTCTTTAGCAGCGTTTTTAATGTCTTTTGCCTTAGAAACGGCATTAAAAAAAGAAATAATTAAAAAAGAAAAATATGATTATTACAAAGGACAAATGAATTTAGCAATGGAAATACATCCAGAAATAGTCAGTAATAGTATTAAATTATTTGAAGAAAACATCTCTGATTTTACTAACAGTCCTTGTGTTTACTTACTTAGTAGTGGACCAAATCTAGGAACCGCAACTGAAGCAGGATTAAAGATTTCAGAGACCAGTTGTATCAGCGCTTTAACTTTTGAGGTTGAAGAGTACTTACATGGTCCAATATACCCTTTAACTCCAGATACCTTGTGTTTATTTATTGATAATAATGATTCATTTTCTTCAAAAAGAATCATTGATATTGCTATTGCCAACAATATTGTAAGTGAGAAAACTTATGTTATTTCTAATAGTAATAGAATAGATAATCGTAAAGCAATTAGAACAAGCAAGCAAACCGATCCACTAGTTTCACCACTTTACAAACTTGCTGGCTTACAGGTTATAGCTTATCTAATGACTGAAAACACTAATAAATATATACCACATCCAAACATTAAAGCCTTTAAAAATGCTAATGCGGTAGCCAGTAAAAGTCGAAGTGACTTATATTTAGATTTACAACAAAATAATTCATAAAAAATAAAGGGCATCAGCCCTTTATTTACAGATTGTTGATAAATAGGTTTTTTGATAAAACCTGTTTTTTTATTGGATATATTATTTCACAATTTGCTTTTTATTTTATAACTAAACAATAGGAAACTTTAAAATAGCTTTGAATAAATCGCCATCTATCTCTAACATTAATGAACCATTTTGTAGTTCAGCAAGACTTTTTGCGATTGATAAACCAAGTCCATTACCTTCAGTAGTTCTTGAATAATCACCTCTAGTAAATCTTTCCATTAATTC
>JGI24709J26583_10000936_pt1 | contig 24605 bp, 21 predicted proteins | sample BioPla2DNA1_FD_26583 | JGI IMG/M metagenome (IMG submission 26583) | reverse complement strand
TGCTTTCCGATTGAGTTGACATTCCCGAATAATCGGAGTCAGTGCCGGATATGATTTTCCGGTACCTCCCAAACCTTTATTTGCCGGACAATTTCCCGGAGACTTCTTCCTCGTTTATACCTGATCGAACGAATCTACCATGACAGTCCCATGTCATTTATTCGATCCGCGTACTCCTGTTCCATCTCAAAACACTTGTCACTTTCTGAAATAAGTTGTGTCAAGTCTTTCGTGTCGATGTCGCGGTAGATGATCTGCTCAAAGTCGAATTCGTATTTATCCCTTATGGGTTTGATTTCGCTTAAAAATAGGGGGTAATTCTTCACCAAGGCTCTTGCCAGATCTGTCATGTTGTTGCAATATTCGATGGAAAAATCAACATCATCAAACCCCGCGGTCGTTTTGTTGTCTGAAAAAACAATCGGCTTAAACAACGATACGCAAGGATGAGGACTGCCGGTCATCCAAACGACAAATCTATCGTTGATGTAATCGACGATCATGGACGAAGTAGCTTCCGATTTAATAAACGGACCGGAATGGATACAGATCGATTTCATGCCTTTTTTTATACTTTGATCCGCGTTCATGTGGGATCTTAAGAGACTCATCACGCTTTTCAAATCTCCGTTCGAGTCCTTCATATAGTTGTAAGCATATTCTCGTCTGGCGTCACCTTTCGTAAAGAAAGTGACAAGCTTGTTTTCATACCTTGCTTTGAAGTTGCATGGTTCTTCGGTCTCGGGATCGACCATGCAATAATCATCGGTGATGGAATAAGAATTGGAAATGGCCGCAACATCGCATATTTCTTTCAGCGCCCAGTGCTTGCCGGACGTTTCCAAAATGTATCCTTGTTCGAAGTCTTTAATCAAGAAAGAATTGTGGTACTTTAAGGAACCCCTGTAACCGCCGTCTCCGCCCTGTTCATGCTCGCTGATCAAGTCAGTAATAAAACTTACCGCCTCTGGAGCGTTTTTACAATTGTGCAATGCCAAACGCAAGATATCCATACCAAGCAGCGCATGATCTGCCACCTTAGCCTTTGGAAAAATCGCTTCATTGCCTATCGATAAGCCGAATTGATTGACTCCCATCTCGGCTCCCCACATCCATACAGGACGTGAAATCAATGCGCTGTATGGATTGTCATACTTGTTGAAGATGGATTTTAGAACTGAATATGGCCCTTTGATGTATTTATGCGAAGCCTCGATATACGGTCTGGTATTGAATTCCTCCACGGGATTCGCAGAATAATAGACTATTTGAAGTTCCCCGGGTTCTCTGTCGGAGTTTTTGCCGAAAAAAGAACGACCGCTACCATCCCCGCAAAACATTGCCACCGTATCACACATGGTCACGATCCTCCCGTCGAAAGCATGTAAAAACCATCGGTATTGTCAATACTATTTTTTCACTACTGTGCGATTTGTTCAAGCCGATCATCATGCTTAAGATAAGCTCTGTAAGTGTGCAATCTTAATTGTACTGCACTCACCACGAAAAAAGTCACTCTACCTTCGCATTTATAGCTGGCACTGTCGCCGACTCGCATCTCGGTCACGTATTTTCTGACGGACCGGAAGAATCGGGAGGTCCTCGTTGCTGTATCAACAGCGTTGCTCTGCGCTTTATCCCGCTCCATGAGATGGAACAAGAAGGCTATGCGGACTAATTTCAGAAATAATATTCCGTGATACTGAATAGCAATAAACCGGAACTCGCCGATTAATAGCCGGGAAACAACGGCGGCAGGAAAACGATCATCTAACTACCGCATTTCTTTATATCTGATACCTTTTTATCTGATCCCGTAATTCTCAAGGATATAATCCATATCCTTATCGCCTCTGCCGGAAAGATTGATGAGCACGGATCCTTTGCCCATCGTTCTGGCAAGCTTCATAGCGTAGGCAACGGCGTGAGAACTCTCGAGAGCCGGAATGATGCCCTCCATCTTGGAGAGTTCGAAAAAGGCATCAATGGCCTCTTCGTCGTCCACTACATCGTATTTAACTCTGCCGATGTCACGCAAGAAGGCATGTTCCGGGCCGCTGGACGTGTAGTCCAGACCGGAAGCAACGGAGTACACGGGAGCCGGCTCGCCGTTCTCATCTTTTAACATAATGCTGTTAAAACCATGCATAACCCCTTCTTCGCCATACGTGAGGCTTGCGGCGTGGTTGCCCAACTCAGCACCTTTACCAAGCGGCTCGATACCGTAAAGGTCAACGGGGTCATTATAAAAGCCTGAGAATATGCCTATTGAGTTGGAACCGCCGCCAACACAGGCAACCACCGCATCGGGAAGTTCGCCCGTCATACCGAGGAATTGTTCTCTTGCTTCAACTCCTACTACATGTTGGAAATCACGCACGATCATGGGGAACGGATGCGGACCTACAACAGAGCCGATGCAATAGATAGAGTCCTTGTAATCCTTGGAGTATGCCATAAATGCAGCGTCGACTGCTTCTTTCAAGGTCTGCAATCCGTCAGTTACTTCAATGACTCTCGCACCGAGAATCTTCATTCTGGCGACATTAGGAGCCTGTTTTTTGACGTCCACAGCACCCATGTAAATGTCGCACTCAAGTCCGAAGTATGCGGCGGCAGTCGCAAGAGCGACCCCGTGCTGTCCCGCTCCGGTCTCGGCAAGGACCTTTTTCTTTCCCATGTATTTGGCTAGCAGCGCTTCGCCCATACAGTGATTAAGCTTATGCGCTCCCGTGTGGTTTAAGTCCTCACGCTTTACATAGAGCTGGACACCGGTGCCGATTTTATCGGACAGTCTTTCTAAATGAGAGATTGGTGTCGGCCTGCCTTGAAATTCCCTGCGTATGCGACGAAGCTCGCTGATAAATTTTGTGGATTTACAGATTGTATAGTACGCTGCCGTTATTTCATCCATGGCAGACTGCAATTCAGGCGACAGATAGGAGCCGCCGTACTTGCCAAAATAACCGTTTGCATCGGGATAGTTTTTTAGGTAGGTATCGAATTCTATATTTTGAAATTTCATTTTATTTTCCTCTCAATCAGTTTATTCTCCTCAATCAGATAAATTTGGGTAATTTTTTTCGTTCGTTTAAAGTACATATAGTGTTAATCACCATCGTTTCATCATCATACTCCTTATCTCTTCAAAAGAGGTAAAAAATCTCCTATCTATAGATTGTTTCCAAAGGAGCTTCGTAAAAGTCCTTAAGAATGTCCTGCTCAGTAATAATCCTGCGAGCAATCAGAAAACTTGCTGCAGCAAAACCATGTAACAGATCGTGCCGCCACCGATGCTTAGCAGAGGCTGCCGTTTCCAAAGGTGCAACAAGGAAACGACAGCGAGTGATATCAGTTCAGGGAGAAAACCATGAGGTTCGGAAACGTAAACGTCTTTCAGACAATAAACAACGAGCATAGCAACGGATGCAGAAGGGAGCACATCGCTCAAACGTAACAACCAGTCCGGTTTTTTTCTGCCGGCAGGAAAAAGAAGAAAAGGAAGAAAGCGAGTTGCGGCTGTTCCTACAGCAATTACGGCAACGAGAATCAGATCGTGAGTATCAGGCAAAGTGTTCGTCCTCCTTTCGCCGTTGTAAAAGCAATAACAAGCTGACAGCGATGATGACCATGGCTATGATTAGAAAATAGTCAATACCGAACACAATTCTGGAGACAGCTGTGGCCACGATTCCGATCAGTGCAGGAGTATGATCCTTTGTCTGCTTCCACTGTTCGATAAAAATCACTGTGAAAAGCGCAGTCATGGAAAATTCGATTCCTTTGCTGTTGAAGGGAAGTACGCTTCCGAGGACATTGCCGATAACTCCGCCTGTGATCCAATAGATGTGGTTCAAGAGCGTGACCGTGAAATAATATGCTGTTTTATTCTCGTTTTTTACATAAGGTTGGCTGCAAACAAGGGAATACGTCTCATCGGTTAAACCGAAAATGAGATAAGGTTTAAGCTTGCCCGTGTCTTTGTAACGTTCCAGTAACGATAATCCGTAAAAGATGTGCCTCGCATTAACGAGAAATGTTATCAGTAATGCTGTTAGAGGCATTACCTTTGCCGTAAGCAAGGACACGGCAACGTACTGCATGGCGCCGGCGAAGATAAAAACGCTCATAAAGAAAGAGAATAACGGAAAATAACCGGCATCGGACATTAAGACACCAAAACCTATGCCAAGGACAATATAAGCGGCGAGAATAGGCAGAGTATCAATGAACGCGGTTTTCAGTACTTTACCTTTGATTAACATCCGCATATGCCGATTTGCTCCTTTCTCCAGAGTCGTTAGTATCAATTTATAGTTACATATTTATACAGGAATCGTAATTCACAATCAAGCTAAAACATATAGCTAAACAGGCTTGAGAGCAGGTCAAAGTGCCGATGCTTTTAATTGACCTACCATAATTGGTAGTTGTTAAGCGTTTGTCGCAACCTTTACAATGAACAAAGGGAAGACTTTATCTCATAGGTTGGAGGAGGTGCGATATCTTTCCGTCACGGATGTTCTTCTGCAAAATCTGAAGCGTAAAGAATCGATGAATCCAAACTGAGATAAGCATTCGTGCTCATTTTAAATCGTCATTGGAAAGGAGTTTTCGATGCTATGAAAAAAGCGATTAGGGTTTTTGTCATTTTGCTGGCAATATCACTGATACCGCTTGCTGTGCAAGCACAATCCGGATCACAGCCGCATCCTGATCCTTATAGCGGTGATTTATCCAATTATGAAGGCAAATGGATCATCAACGGGAAAACGGAGGAGGACACGAATTGGACACTGGAAATATCAGGTGACAAGTACCATTTACATAATGAATATCAGGAATTTAAAGGCGATATTGTTTTTACACCCGGGAATAAGGACTTTGGCAGACCGGATATCCTGTGGTTAGATTTTGATCCCAAACTTGGCATTGAGATCGTGCTTGAAAATTTAGCCGGCGGCCTGATCGACTTCAGCGGACAGGGGCTCGTCTTTGTAAGACCCGGCAATTACGTCGAATTTGACGAAGATGAAGAATGGCTGGACTACTCAAAAGAAAAAATGGTCGGCGATTGGGTAATGGATAAGATGTGGATATCTCTTCCTGAATATAATTATATGATGCATCTTACCAACGAAGATATCATGGCAGGAAGCACAACGGGAGATACGCGATTTATCTTGAGTTTTGATGGCGGGATCGTCTATCAAGTATCCGAAAAGCTGGAAATTCGTGTTCCGATCACCCGTTATCGAAAATTCGGGCGCTATGCCGTGTATTTCGAAAACCGGAATCCGCTTTCACCCTATCTCTATGAATTTGTCGCAAGCGTTGCGCCCGAAGAATGGGGGGCTGAATACGCGGGACAGTTGGTCATTGATGCATATCCCTGTCCGACTGATCCCGTCAGAGTAATTGTTTATTTTACTTTTACGCAAATCACAAGTGTTGATCAGGTTGAGGGAGGTAGTTAAGCTATGAAAAGAGTATTCTCGTTGATTCTTTCGCTGTTCATTCTCTTCGGTGTAGTTGCCTGTTCTCCCAATGAACGATCTCCCGAGACCTCGTCGAAGCCGGGAACCAAAGACACACTTCCTCAGCAGACGGAAAGTACAAGCACTGATGCTGAAGATTTTCAGGCCGGGATTCCCGAAGAATACCGCCTAAAAATCAATGCTCCCGCCGATTGGGGAGAACCTCTGCCGACGTCGGAATACAACATTGATTTTCCCTTATTCGGCATTAATGACGTGATGGATCCACAGCAGCCAAGTGACCAAGACCCAGTCACCTTGCCTAAAGTCGGAGAGCTTTTTACCGTCGAGGAGTTGGAAGCGTATTTTGGCATGAACATTAAAGTGGGTGATGTTCATCCCATAGAGAACAGTGATGGTGCACGATATCTTCTGTATGAGGCGGAGATAAAGGGTTTTTGTGATGGAGAGGTTAACATCTGGATCTATGACTGGGGTGATCAGATGTCTGCGTTATCTACGATGAACATAGTCTTATCTGACCCGCGCGAAATAGAAGGTTTGGGAAAGCGCGCTTTAATCTCCAAAGAAAATGTCTACATACTTGTGAAAGACGGCATTGTTTTGACTGTATCCGTAGAGTTTGTACCGCCGGATAGCGGCGGGTGGATGGAACCGGCGGATGAAGAACTGCTTTTGGATTTCGCGCGACTTGCCTATGACAGAACCATAGGAAAATTGGAATAGGCGCCATTGCCAGCATCAGATCTACGCAATCGCTTTACAGAAATTGAAAAGTCGTTAAGGAGGGAACGCCAGTCTACTTAACAAAAAATGCTTACGTAACGATGGTCGTTATGAGCTTAGATCATTATGCAGCGTTGCAAGGGGTCCAAGCCTCTACTTATGCGAAACCGATCATGTTTTATCCTATAATACTGACATATAGTTCGTCTATTTCGTCGCGATTTTGGCGCAAATGAGAGGCCGCTCATTTGATAATTTTACATAAATTATAACGGGGAGATATCTATGGAGAAGAGTAACAAACTAGGTTCTCGCACTTGGCTGAGCTTCATCTTGTTTGGCTTGGCTGGTCAGGTTGCTTGGGCGATCGAGAACATGTATCTCAATCTTTTCATGTATCGAACCATCACAACGGATCCTTTCTGGATAGCTCTGATGGTTGCTTCATCTGCGATTGTCGCGACGCTGACTACGCTGATTATGGGAGCTTGGTCGGACAAACTCGGGAAGCGAAGGATTTTTCTTTGCGCCGGCTACTTCCTGTGGGGAATATCCGTCATCCTCTTTTCTACAAGTAATACGTCGTTGGTAGGGAAGCTTTTCCCTCATTCGGCGCATATCGTAGAACTGACGGCCATTTTTCTCATTCTTTTAGACCTCATCATGACGTTTTTCGGTTCGACAGCCAACGATGCCGTCTTTAACGCCTATGTGGTGGAAATGACCACAAGTGATTATCGCGGGAAAATCGAAGGACTCCTTTCTTCATTCCCTTTACTTGCCATGTTGCTCGTTTTCGGCCTCCTTGATCCGCTCGCTCAAGGAGGAAAGTGGAGTGTATTTTTCTTAGTTGTCGGCGTTGCAACGGCACTTTTGGGGCTGCTCGGCTTCATTATCCTTCCCAAGGATAAGACTAAGCCTACGACGACCGGTGTTTGGGATAATCTCCGATACGCGTTTTCCCGTGAGGCGTTCACAGAGAATCCTGTTTTTTACAGAGCGCTTGGTTTGCTTTTCGTCGTTTCGGTCTCGATGCAGGTCTATATGCCTTACATTATCATCTACATTCAGGAATATTTGGGGATCAGCGACTATGCCATTCTGCTTGGCATCGTGCTCATCGCTTCCTCCGTTGTCAGCATTCTTGCCGGCAGGCTGATTGACAAGAAGGGCTTTCTTTATCCTTTCCCCATTTTCTTCACAACGGCTCTCCTGGGCCTTGTCGGTATGTTTTTCTTCCGCTCCATCGTCTACGTCGGTATTGCCGTGTTTGTCATGTTGTCAAGTTATCTTGTTTTAACGACCATCGCCACCGCCACATTGCGAGAATACACGCCCGACGGAAAGGCCGGACGTTTCCAAGGAATTCGCATGATCTTCTGTGTCATGCTCCCGATGATCATCGGTCCCTTTGTCGGATCGGCTCTCTACGCACAATCGGATGCCGTTTATCTTGAGTTGGGAAGCGAGAAAAAAGTTCCGACACCGAGCATCTACCTAGGCGCCGCGGCGGTTCTTCTCTTTACACTATTCTTTTACTTTTCCTTAAAGAAAAAGATCGCCGGGAGCAAACTGCAAAAATGGGAACAGACCGCGGAATAGGGATTTACGGAGCGGCAAGATAGCACTTCTTGGACGACAAACTGAAAGAACGGAAACAGTCCAAGAGAAAAGGATCTTCGGATCAACAAGACGTCACATCCGGAACGGCAAACTGCAAAAATGGGAACAGACCGCGGAATAGGGATTTACGGAGCAGCAAGGCGGCACATCCGGAATGGTAGATTGGAAAAGCGGAAACATACGGCGAAACAGGGAGAAAAACGAATGATTCTGAAACATGATTTGTGGACAGAAGCGGGTGAAACGCTTTTGAAAGATTTAGCGTCCAATCCTGACACGCCTGTTTTGCCCGAATATCCTCGCCCGCAAATGGAACGCGGAGCTGATACTTGGTTGAATCTCAACGGATACTGGGAGTACGCCATAGAGGACAGAGCAGACGGCGACTTTGATCCCATAAATAACGTTGCGATTAATAGCGAAGATCTTAAGGAAATCTGCGCCTTTCAAACGTTCACTTCGCAAGGTCGTATTCTCGTTCCTTTTGCGCCGGAAAGCAAACTTTCAGGCGTTGAAAGGCTCGTAGAGCCCGATCAAGTTCTGTGGTACAGGCGAAGCGTTACGTTGCCTGATCATGCGCTCGGGAAACGAATTTTTCTCCACGCCGGAGCGATCGATCAGGTATGCAGCATTTGGATCAACGGGAATTTTCTAGCATCGCATCGCGACGGCTACATGCCATTTTCCTTTGAATTGACCGGCATTCTTAAGCAAACAGGTGAGGCGTCAACCTTTGAGATCGTCATCGCCGTGATGGATCCGTCTGACGAGGGATTGCTCCCCTTCGGCAAGCAAAAATTGAAACGCGGAGGCATGTGGTATACCCCCATAAGCGGCATCTGGCAAACGATCTGGCTGGAATTTCTGCCGGCAAATTTTGTTCGTGACTTCAAAGTGACGCTTCAACCGAAGGTGACGCTGCACCCAAAAGTGATGCCGCACCCGAAAGTGACGCCGCTCCCGAAAGTGACGCTGCACCCGAAAGTGACACCGCACCCGAAAGTGACGCCAAATCTGGAAATGACACCGCACCAGGAGGAAAGTGTTTTTGATTTTGAGTTCAGTTTGGCCGAAACACCGGAACCTGACATAAGTGCCACATTGGAACTATATTTTGACGGCGACCTCGTCGCATCGGAAGATCTAAAACCGGAAGCTCAAAAAATTTTCACTGCCCGCGTCAAACCGTCGCGCTTTATGTGGTGGACACCGGAGACGCCCCACCTCTACACTTGGAAGCTCGAACTGAAGGACGAACAACAGGGAAGGCTTGACCTCGTTCAAGGCTATGCCGGCATGCGTTATTTCGGCATCGGCACATTCCCGAGCGGCGAGCCGTGCCTGCTTCTTAACGGGAAGCCGTATAAACATTTAGGTGTTCTGGATCAGGGCTATATCGCTGACGGCATCTACACGCCCGCTTCCGATCAACTCTACGTCGATGACATTCAAGCTTTGAAGGATCTAGGTTTCAATATGCTAAGAAAGCATATCAAGATCGAGCCGCAACGCTTCTATTATCACTGCGATCGATTAGGCATACTCGTTTGGCAGGATTTGGTCAACGGCGGCCGACACTATAATCCGTGGGTCGTAGCCATTCTGCCATTTATCGGCATCCGTCTGAAAGATGATCATTATCAGCGTTTCGGTCGGGGCGAAAGAAACAACTCTAGAGATATCGCCGCAAGAAAAGCATTCATCGAGATTCTCCATGAAACGTATGAAACACTAAAAAATACCGTATCCCTCTGTCTTTGGGTCATTTTCAACGAAGCGTGGGGGCAATTCGATGCGATTGAGGTCGCTGAGCTGATGAAATCACTCGATCCCGAGAGACAGGTCGATCATGCCAGCGGATGGCACGACCAAGGCGGTCCGGACTTACATAGCTTGCACGTCTATTTCCGAAGATTTAAAGCCAAACAAGACGAACACAACCGACCTTTAGCCTTGACGGAATTCGGAGGTTACTCCTTTAATATCCCTGAACATAATGCCGCAAAACGCGTCTATGGCTACAAGATATTGAAGGATATCAATAGTTATTTATCAGCTGTCGAAAAACTCTACCGCGAAGAAATTTTACCGGTAAAACAACTCGCGGCAAGTGTTTATACGCAAGTCAGCGATGTGGAGGACGAGACGAATGGAATCCTGACGTACGACCGCAAAGTCAACAAATGGGAAAACGCGGATACCCTCCGAGCTATTTTGAAAGAAGTTGTCAAGATTGAAGAGACCCATTAATCATTTTCAGAGATAATAAAAGGTAAGGCTAAGATGAAGCACAGGATCTTGATTATTGAGACAGAAATACGACTCTACGCGTCCGGGTCATTGAAAGACAAGCGCCAAGTACAAAATAGAATCATAGACAAATTGAAAGCCTCTCATAATGTCTCTGTCGCTGTGACCTCGCAGCAGGAGACATGGAATGTGATCGGCTTAACAATCGCTTATGTAGCGCTTGATCAGAGTGCTGCATCGCAGAAAGCCTCAGCGCTGGAAGAGCATATCAGCAGGATTCTTGAGCAGGATGGAAGCGGGGAAATCAGTAGCTTCAGCACAGAGATTATCTGATCAATTTTTGAATTCAAGCCTGATAGAAGTTTGGTGGCTGTGAGTCGACTTTTTTCGAGGTGGTGTTAATAAATGAGCAATTATGAAGAGAAAGATTACAAGGTATTTGACCTTTTCCGAAACCAATGGGCGCTCGTAACAGGCGGGAACATGGAGCATTTTAATTCCTGCACCATTGGATGGGGGAGTCTGGGCACCCTATGGAGAAGACCGGGAAAGAACGGGGCGGTCGTAACGGTATACCTCCATCCGACTCGCTATACATGCGATTTTTTAAAAGAGAACGAGACCTTCACGGTCAGCTTTTTCCCTCCAAGTTACAAGAAGGCGCTAGGTTACATGGGATCTCACTCAGGCCGCGATGGAAATAAAGCCGAGGCGGCAGGCCTCACACCCGTGCCTATAGGCGAAAGTGTAACTTACGAGGAAGCAAATTTGACCTTCCTTTGTAGAAAAATCTACCAGCATCAGTTCGCCAAAGAGGACATCGCCATGGATGTCCAGGAACACTATAAAGCCAAGCCGAAATCATTTCCTCCGGATGAAGACGGGAAATGGCAGCCGCACTGGTTTTTTGTGGGCGAAATTATAGAAGTCGAAGATAAGCGCTAACTTCCCCAAATTGGTATTTTTGCGAATAGACCATTTTCAAAAACAACACATACACTGAAGCTGGATAATTAAGTGCAACTCGTGTTCGGAGTATGTTTGAAAGAATAAATGGCACTGCTTGCCGAAGCACAAGGCTGTATGGCTGTCGTTTTGAATGCTCCGGCGCCGATAGAGACCTTTGAGCTTATAGCTAGAACTGTAATATGCCCGATCGTCGCGACCATTGTTTCAAAGTACACGGATGTCGAAGAAAAGATAAAAGCAGGCGCCTCGATTCTCAACATTAGCGGCGGAGCCGATACCCCGGAGATCGTGAGAAAAATAAGAGAAAACCATTCCGCGATCCCCATCATCGCAACGGGTGGGCCTACCGCCGAGAGCATACTAAAAACGATCGATGCCGGAGCCAATGCCATATCTTATACTCCTCCCGCGAATGGAGATTTATTCCGGATAAAAATGGATAAGTACAGGGAGGCAGAAAAGAATACTTTCATTGAGAACGAAGGAGAGATGTAAGTCTTTTCATATTCATAGTCAACTTTCAGAGGAATCATAAAGGAGGAAGCTGTATGACACCGAAAAAAGCATATTACGAACGGGTAGCAAAAACACTGATTAAGAGCATGGAACGGCGCCAAATAGAAGCGTACTATTGTTCGGATCGCGCCTCTGCTGTTCAAAAAGTCTTGGAGCTCATGCCGCACGGATCGAGCATCTCTTGGGGCGGCTCCGAAACCTTGAAGGAATCCGGTCTAATGGACGCGTTAGATCCCAATCTCTACAACATCATCGACCGCGACACCGCCAAGACAAAGGAAGAACAGCGCGAACTGTACGGCAAAATTTGTGGATGCGACTTTTTCTTGATGAGCACCAACGCCATAACGTTAGACGGCGAACTGGTCAATATCGACGGTCGCGGCAATCGCGTCGCTTTTCTGTGCTTCGGTCCGGAGAATGTCATTGTTCTGGCAGGCCTCAACAAGCTTACGCCGGATTTGGATGCTGCCATAAAACGCGTGCAAAACGTCGCGTCACCGCCAAATACAATCCGTTTAAATCGTAATACGCCGTGCTCCGTGACTGGTCGCTGTGGAGACTGTTATGGGGCGGAGAGCATCTGCAGCAGCATCGTCATAACAAGACGCTCCCACATCCCCAATCGAATCAAAGTAGTCCTCGTTGGTGAAGAGCTTGGGTTTTAGTTAGACTGCAAAACAGTCGGAATTTAGTCATTCTTGCCGGCTAAGAACTTGAGTTTTAGCCTGCCTGCAATTCGGTCAAGATCAAAGTAGTCCTCGTCGGTGAGGAGCTCGGGTTTTAATCTGACTGCAAATCAGTCGGACTTTAGTCATCCTGGCCGGTGAGGAGATTGGGTTTAAATCTGAATCCGATTCAAGTTGCATCATCGTCGTAATAGTTGGTGATTGAACTTCAAGAGCAGATAAATTCTCGATGTTATCTTGCTAATATTTGTATGTAAAATTTCTGCGAAGAAGAGCTTCCCCGAGACGCAGAGCTCTATAACCATTTTCATGCCCTCATCGTCCACAACGGAAAAGAGCACTGCAAAAAGAAAATGGAATGCGCAGGTTGCCCCTTAGAGGAAGCTTGTCAAAAGGCGTCTTCTTAAATCCCCCCTCTCACTCTTAAAAACTCGAACAATAAAGCCCTAAACACTTGAATAAAAAGGTCTCAATTACTTGAATGAAAAAGCCTCAAACACTTGAATGAATATGGTCAATTCATTTTGACAGGTTCTGCCGTTCCCGCAGAAATAGATGAGTCTATGCATACCGGAACCGGCAGGATTTCAAGACTATATATGAGACCTATGAGCTTATATGAGTCTGAGGATTCGAGCGGCAAAGTTTCAATTAGAGACTTATTTGCGAATAAGGAAATATCCGCTAAAAGCAATACCGACTTGGAGGAAATAGCATTCTTAATTTGCAGGGGAGGTTGGCCGAAAGCAGTCGGCTTAGCTGAGAAACAGGCTCTTTTCCAAGCGATAGACTACTTTGAGGCCGTTGTCTCTACTGACATAAGCAGAGTAGATTCTGTGAGAAGAGATAAGGAAAAAGCAAAAAGGTTGCTGAGAGCCTATGCAAGGAATGTTGGAACCAGAGCCACCTTAGAGACTATCAGGCAAGATGTATTAACCAATCATGCAGGCACATTTGATCCCGGGACGCTCTATTCATATAGGGATGCATTAACTAAAATATTTGTCATCGAGGATTCACCGGCTTGGAATCCGAATTTGAGGTCAAAGACTGCTATTAGGACAACCGATACGAGGTATTTCGTTGATCCATCAATTGCTACTGCAGCTTTGCGGCTCGGCCCAAAGGATTTGCTGAACGATTTAAACACCAGGGGGCTCATTTTTGAAAATCTGTGTGTTCGCGATTTAAGAATATATGCGGATTATCTGGACGGCAGCATTTATCAGTACAGAGACAGCAACGGATTGGAATGCGATGCGGTAATTCACTTAAGAAACGGTTCTTATGGCTTAATTGAAATAAAGCTGGGTGGGGATAGTTTGATTGAGGAAGGCGCAAAAAACTTGATAGATTTAGCTTCAAAGATAGATACAAATAGAATGAAGGAACCTTCGTTCTTGCTTGTTTTATGTGCCAAGGCTCCCTTTGCGTATCGGAGAAAAGACAGGGTTTATGTGGTTCCAATAACTTGTTTGAAACCATAGAACGGAAAAAACTCAAAAGATCTTTGCACTCTCGGTAGAAACAATCGTTTAAGTAATGCTTAATAAGAGTCTTGTATTGCAACAACGCTGGAAGACCGTATCTGCAGAAGCCTTGAACAGAACGGCAACTTTGAGAACAGCTGCTACTAAGTTAAGCCAATAAGTTGAAATAAGAAGCGCTATAATTGTATCTTATTTTATGTTCGCTTGTTAAATTGAAATAAGAACGCGGCCATCATTGAAATAAATGGGGCGAGCATCTCAAACAACGATGCAGGTCTTCAGGTACCTTGAAGCAAATCCGATCATCGATATAGGGAAGACAGCGGAAAAACTTGGCATATCTTTCAACACAGTTTCCTCTGCGGTCAACAGATTGATGGACGCAGGCATTCTCGTTCAAACGGAGAACACAAGAAGGAATAGAATCTTTGCTTACGAGGATTACCTCAATATGCTACGGAAAGGGACGTGAGCCGCTTTTCTCGTGATCCGCTACAATAGAATTTGGTTATTTCTTGAGCGATAGAGTAATATTTGTTAAGAGATGGAGAAGCGCCTCGTTATCGACAGATGTGTGGCAGAGTGCAGTTTGAAAGAGGGTCTTCATGTTGGAATCCCATATTGTAGAGTGGAAACAAGAATGGAGCTGGGATAGCCTGCCCCTCCCCGGATTTACGCTCGACGACATAAGTGATCAGGCTGTTAATCACTTTAAGAAACTGGCGGCGAAGAAAGGTCGTATTCCGGCAGATTATTTGGACGAACCGAAAGAAATGCTGCTCGAAAGGCTCGGACTGATCAGAAACGGACACCTGACAAACGCCGCGATGCTTTTGTTTTCGGAAGACCCACAAAGGTGGCAGCTGGGAGCCTACGTAAAAATCGGTTTCTTTCGCAATCATGCAGATCTCGAATATCAAGATGAAATCAAAGGGCCGCTCATTGACCAGATCGATCGCATTATCGAAGTCGTTCATCTGAAATACATGAAAGCGCGCATCACGTATGAAGGCATACAGAGAATTGAACGCTATTTCGTTCCTGATGAAGCCTTGCGCGAGGCAATCCTTAATGCCATCTGTCATAAAGACTATAGTCGCAGTATTCCCGTTCAGATCAGCATCTATGAAGACCAGCTTTACATTGGTAATGTCGGACGATTACCGGAAAACTGGACATTAGATGACCTGTTAGGAAAACACACATCCATTCCTGTTAATCCGGCGATTGCTAATGTGTTTTATTTAGCCGGCCATATTGAGAGCTGGGGACGCGGCATTGAGAAGATTTTTAATGCTTGCAAGGCGGAAGATGTGCCGGCGCCGACATTCCAAGTACATCCGGGAGATATCATGATCCACTTCACAGCCCCTGAAGGTTTTGCTGAGTTGGGGGTAAAGGTCAATGACTCCCAAAATGAATCTCAAAATGAACCCCAAAGTGAATCTCAAAGTGAAAAAACGAAAATGTCCCCAGAGGCAAGAAGGCTACAAATAATCAATCTAATAAGAGAAGATAAGAGGATCACAAGAGAAGAAATGTCCGATAAGCTAGGTGTAGCTCTTAGTACGATTGCTCGTGATATTAAGACACTTAAAGAGTTGAACGAATTGGAATATGAGGGCAGCGCAAAGACAGGGCAGTGGATTCTGAAGGATGGCTAAATACCGTGGTTGATTACAATGACAGGTCACACGGACTGCCAAGGTCAAAACAAGAATTTGTTTGAATAAGGGATGTTTAGGTGACTCTTGACAAAGGAGATTATTAGCTTTGTTGTGAGGATGAGGATGAAAATGAATATTGATGTTGAAAAGCTAGCAGTTTCAGCGGTACACGATTTTTGTGTTTTCAATCCATATCTTGACCCACAATTAAACGAGAATGATCGCTCTCTGATCTGGGATGGATTTATCAACATATTCGGTAGATCCGATAACAATAGAAAAGTTGAAGAATTTGTGGGAAGAGTCCCCGTGCAAATAAAAGGAAAGATAATATCTAATTTTCAACTTAAAGACTCCATCAAGTATTCAGTTGAGATTTCTCATATCAAAGCATATCTAAGTGGAGATGGCTGTTTTTATTTTGTTGTGGTGATCAGCAACGTCAACAAAAATATTAGCAGGCACATATTCTACCATGCGTTTTATCAGAGAGAGATGGGCTATTTGCTCGATAATAAATATGGACATCAAAAAACAAGAACTATTGAATTTCAAAAGTTTCCAGTAGATCATACTGAACAAGCTAATTTACTGTTGAATTATTGCAAAACATATAAAGAAGGGGCATCGTTTGCGCGCGTTGACTTGATCTTGCCTGAAAGTCAACGCAATAAGATAAAGAGCTTTAAGATTAACTACGCATCCGTTAGAGGGGATTCTAACAATACTCTTCCTCCATTTCACTTTCTTACAAAAGGTACACATAATCTCTTTGGTTCTTTTGACGATGGATCTCCCTTTTTTCCTCTTGATCAAGTTAACAATATTACAATGTCACCACATGAGACTTACAGTTTTGGCGCGGGAACTACCGTTTATTTTGATCAGGCTAGAAAAATATGGCAGGGCGGTAACCTCATATATCAAGTAAATCCCGTTTTCCGTATCACTATTTACTTCGATGATTCGCGCTCAATTAATTTTTGCATTAAACCGTTACGCCGGCTCAGTGAACACATTAAAGTAGCAGAGTTTATACAAGAGCTGAATTCCTCAAAAACACTACTGATCAACAATAGAAGCATTGATCTTTCTTCTCTGCTCAACAAGAAATCAGCTGAGTATCAACAATTTATGAGCTATAGCGAATGGATTATTTCTATTAAGAACAAGCTTGATTCGCTAGGAGTGAATAAAGATTTGGTTTTACCGGAGGGAGATAATAACAACTGGAATGAGCTTGACCTTCTTTTGCATATTGATGGCGAAGCTCTGCAGAACTACTCGGCAGAAAATCAAGTCACATATATAAATGTAGGAAATTTAAGAATACTTGTGGAAGCCCGTTCAAAATCAGACGGTCTTAATATCCGCAACTTTTTCAGCAAGGAAGAGATGGGGCAATATGCATGTCAAGTGGGGGAAGATGAGAATAAATATATAGCAAGTAGGTTTATATTATTGGATATCGATGCTATCAAGGCTGACAATTTCTGCGCGGATGTTATTCTTGACGATGTTGAAAAGCATGAAATCTACCCTCAACTTCTTGGTAATTATAATCAATTGGGGCTGGATTCTTTGCGAGTATATGATGAAACAAAAGACATTTCCAAACTTCTTTTCGCCAAAAAATTATTTGCACACTTGAAAGCAAAGTATCCCGAAGCAGAAAACGACTATTTGAAAATTAATTATTTCCAATCCGTATTAAGAGAGAAGGGCTCCATTGCTGAGCACGTGACTGAAATCGAGAGAATTATGCTTGATCACCCAAAAAATCACGCAATGCTCATGTGCTGTAATATCCTGTTGTCAGATTTTGCCGAAGCAAAAAACAATTTAGATAAAATAGATTCTGAAACTAATATAGACGAATGGCCGATAATGAATTTATTTCCATCTGATGTTCAGTAGAACATTTAGTGTTAACCGCCCTGCACTTTAGATGCTGTCCATTTCCGAAAAACACCAATATCTCGGCACTCGTTCACCGTGAAATAGCAATCACTTACTCTTGCTACACCAACTCTTTCTAGAAATGATCGTGTTAATATTGAGACATCAACAAAATTTCACATAGCTCTAGAACTAGATTTTACACAATTATACTTTCTACCAAATAACGAGGAGAACTAACAACATGGCAAACCGAAGAGAAATCGAAAGAGCGGAACTCCACCGCACCATCTGGAATATTGCGAACGATCTAAGAGGTTCCGTGGATGGCTGGGATTTCAAACAGTATGTCCTCGGCATGCTGTTTTATCGTTACATATCGGAGAACATCACCGCTTACATCAACCGCGGGGAACATGAAGCAGGATACAAAGATTTCGACTATACGAAATTGTCAGATGAAGAAGCCGAAGCTGCAAGAGAAGATTTAGTCAAAACAAAAGGTTTCTTCATTCTGCCGAGTGAATTATTCCACAACGTACAGTTGAGAGCCAAAGACGATCAAAACTTAAATGAAACCCTAGAAGCCATTTTCAGAAATATAGAAGCCTCGGCCGTGGGCACGGAGAGCGAGGATAATTTCAAGGGTCTGTTCGACGATATTGATGTCAACTCTAACAAGCTGGGTAGCAGCGTTCCTAAAAGAAATGAAAAGCTGGTCAAGCTCATCAACGCAATTGCTGAAATGCAACTTGGAGATTACCAAGACAATACGATCGACGCTTTTGGCGACGCGTACGAATACCTCATGGCCATGTATGCCTCAAATGCGGGCAAATCCGGTGGAGAATACTTTACACCTCAGGAAGTATCGGAGCTTCTAACACGCATCGCCTTAGTCGGCAAAACTGAAGTAAACAAAGTATACGACCCGGCATGCGGTTCCGGTTCACTACTCTTACAGTCAGCGAAAATATTAGGCAAAGATCATGTCAGACAAGGTTTCTTCGGACAGGAGATCAACCTCACAACCTACAACTTATGCAGGATCAATATGTTCTTGCACGACGTTGACTTCGATAAGTTTGACATTGCCCACGGAGATACCCTGACAAGCCCCGCTCACTGGGACGATGAGCCTTTCGAGGTAATCGTCTCCAATCCCCCTTATTCGATCAGATGGGAGGGAGATGCTAACCCTGTCCTCATCAATGACCCAAGATTCTCTCCGGCAGGAGTTCTGGCTCCCAAATCCAAGGCTGACCTAGCCTTCATCATGCACTGCCTTGCATGGCTGGCTACGAACGGAACGGCAGCTATCGTATGCTTTCCTGGCGTAATGTACAGAGGAGGAGCCGAAAAGAAGATACGGCAGTACCTCATCGACAACAACTACATCAACGCCGTTATCCAATTGCCGGATAACCTGTTTTTCGGCACATCGATCGCCACGTGCATCATGGTCTTGAAAAAATCAAAATCAGAGAACTCGACCTTGTTCATTGATGCATCCAGGGAATTTGTTAAGGTCACGAACAACAATAAACTGACAGAAAACAACATAAAAACGATTGTAAGGGTTTATGAGAGCAGGAAGGATACAGAATATTTCTCCAAGCTAGTCCCGAACGGTGAAATAGCTGAAGAAGGCTACAATCTTTCAGTGTCAACCTATGTAGAGATAGAAGATACGCGAGAGAAAGTCGATATAAAAGCTCTTAACAAAGACATCGCGGAGATCGTAAAGAGGCAAGATGAACTCCGAAAGGCGATCGATGAGATTGTGGCGGAATTTGAGGAGGGATAGAATATGCGTTTGAGTGCAGTTTTATCAAAACCTCCCTCTAATGATTTTGTACAGGTTGATTCCTTTCTTCTTGGTAAAAGAGGGAAAACAGGACAGCAGGTAGATTTAGACATAGGGCAAATCATGCTCAATTACTACTGCTCCAACTGCGAAGACCTTAGAACATTTTCTTCAAAAGGGAATATAAGGTGTATTTTTGTTAATAGGCAGGTGATAAGTATTGACGCTGTACTTACCTGTGGTTGTGGAGCAGACACTCAGGCATGGTTCTTAGTAGAATGTGATGACGATATTTGCAGCAATGCTCCAAAAGTTAAAATTGTTAAAAAAAGCGAAAACCTGTCAGATGCCGTTAGAATTAATGCTGACAGTTACGGTGCATATACAGAATTACTTGACAAGGCAGAAAGGGCTCATAGAGAAGGCTTGGGAGCGGGAGCAATCGTTTATTTGCGAAAAGCTTATGAGCAAATAACAGTAGATACAGCCAATATTGCAGGCATTACATTTGCAAGTTACCCCGATGGCAATCCAAAGAATTTTTCCAGTCTGCTCGAACAAGTAGATGAACAATGCAACATCGTACCACCAGAATTCACAGCTAATAGATATGAATTGTTCCGCGAGTTAAGCAAAATAGTCCACGGTGGATATGACGAAGAATCAGGCATAAAGAAATATAAACCACTTAAGAGATTGGTTATAGGAATCCTTGAAAATGTGAAGAATAAGGAACAATTGAGAGAAGCTATTGGAAAACTAGGTTGGGAAGATGAGGGGGTCAGCTCATGAATAGAGTAAATAGATTATTAGATGAATTATGCCCAGATGGGGTGGAATACAAATTATTAGCTGAATTAGAAAAAGATCACATTCTTGAATTAGGAAGAGGAAAAGTAATATCTAAAAAAACGATCATCAGCAATCCAGGGAACTATCCTGTTTATTCTTCATCAGCAGTTGGTGAAGGGTTAATGGGGACATACAATCAGTACATGTTCGATGAAGTTCTTTTATCATGGTCAGTTGATGGCGGTGGTAGATTTTTTTATCGTGATAAACACAAATTTTCTTTAACAAATGTGTCAGGTTGGTTAAGGGTATTGAGAGATGACGTGCTGAACACACGCTATTTGTACTACGTAATTGACAACCTTTGGTTACGGAAAAAATACGACTACGTAAATAAAGCACATCCATCAGTTATCAGAAATGATTACTTAATCCCCCTGCCCCCTCTTCCAATCCAACGTGAAATTGTCCAAGTATTGGACAATTTCACGGAGCTTACAGCGGAGCTTACAGCGGAGCTTACAGCGAGACAAAAACAATATGAGTATTATAGGGACAATTTGTTGAACTTTGACGACGAGGTAAAGTGGAAATCTTTAGGGGATATTGCCATAGACACTTATTCGGGTGGCACGCCCAAAGCAAATAACCCAAACTACTACGGCGGAGATATTCCATGGTTACGAACTCAAGAAGTTCTTTTTAATGAAATATATGACACAGAAATGCGCATCACCGAGGAAGCAATGGAAAACTCATCGGCAAAATGGGTTCCAGTAAATTGTGTTATTATCGCTATTTCTGGCGCAACCGCAGGAAGATCGGCTATAAATAAAATACCTCTAACAACCAATCAACACTGCTTCTGTATAGATGTTAATCCTGAGATGGCATTGTATAGATATGTTTTTCACTGGGTTGGAAACAAATATGAAACTATAAAATCTCTAGGGCAAGGAGCGCGCGGAGATTTAAATGGTCATATTATTAAGAATTTCAAAATCCCCCTCCCTCCCCTCTCCGAACAAGAACGCATCGTCTCCATTCTCGACAAGTTCGATGCCCTTGTGAACGACATCTCCATCGGCCTGCCCGCCGAAATCGAAGCTCGGCAAAAGCAATACGAGTATTACAGAGAAAAACTCCTGACATTTAAGGAGCTTGACAAAAAAGAGGCCTGACATGACTTACTACAACATCGTTGCCAGCACGGACGAAGTAACCGTAGTCGCCGAGTACACACCGGAGTACAGGGTTAAGGAGCAGGCGTATCAAAGTGAAGCCGCTCTCGAACAATCCTTCATCCAACAGCTCGAATCTCAGGGCTACGAGTACATTCAAATTTCCAATGAAGCCTCCATGATCGATAATTTAAGGCGTCAGTTGGAAAAACTCAATGACTACACCTTTACCGATGGCGAATGGGAACGATTCTTTCATGAATCTTTGGCCAATGCGAATGAGGGTATCGTCGAAAAGACGAGAAAGATACAGGAAGAACACATCCAAGTTCTTCGGCTCGACGACGGGACATCCAAGAACATCTACCTGCTGGATAAGAACAACATCCACAACAATCGGTTGCAGGTGATCAACCAATACGAAGAAGATGCCGGACGACGTGCGACACGCTACGATGTGACGATTCTGGTTAATGGGTTGCCGCTCATTCATGTTGAGCTGAAACGGAGAGGCATCGCCATTCGCGAAGCCTTCAATCAGATCAATCGCTATCAAAGGGACAGCTTCTGGGCGAATCACGGATTATTTGAATACGTACAACTCTTCGTGATCTCCAATGGCACGCATACAAAATACTACAGTAATACGACAAGAGAAGCGCACATCAAGGAACAAAAGGCATCAACTCGGAGAAGAAATAAGAAGACTTCCAACAGCTTTGAATTTACGAGCTTTTGGGCGGACGCCAATAACAAGGCCATCCCCGACTTAGTCGACTTTACAAAGACCTTTTTCGCCAAACACACAATCCTCAATATACTGACGAAGTATTGCATCTTTACGAGCGATGAGCTGCTCCTTGTGATGAGGCCGTACCAGATCGCGGCAACAGAAAGAATCATCAATCGCATTACCGTCGCGACTAATTATAAGAAGATGGGCACGCTCGCCGCGGGTGGCTACATCTGGCATACGACAGGAAGCGGCAAGACGTTGACCAGTTTCAAAACGGCCATCCTTGCGAGTCAATTGCCTTCCATTGACAAAGTGCTTTTTGTTGTTGACCGAAAAGACCTCGACTACCAGACCATGAGAGAGTACGATCGATTCGAAAAAGGTGCCGCCAACGGCAACACATCGACGAGGGTTCTTCAAAGGCAGCTGGAAAACAGAAACGCGCGAGGCGGTTACCAAGAATACAAGATTATTGTGACAACCATTCAAAAACTGGATCACTTCATTAAGAAGAATAAACAACATGACGTTTACAAAAAACACGTCGTCCTGATCTTCGACGAGTGCCACCGCTCTCAGTTCGGTGACATGCACCGAGGGATCATCAAGAACTTCAAAAACTACCATCTGTTCGGTTTTACGGGTACGCCTATCTTTACAGACAATGCTTCACCGAGCGGGAATCCTCTCTTCCGCACAACGGATCAGGTGTTCGGTGATCGTCTGCACACCTATACCATCGTTGACGCCATCAACGACGGCAACGTCCTGCCATTTAGAATTGACTTTATCAATACGATTAGAGAGCCGGACTTCATACAAGATGCGAAAGTTTATGCCATCGATCGAGAAAGAGCCCTTGCCGCGCCAGAGCGAGTCGCCGGTGTCGTCGATTATATCTTGGATCACTTTGACCAGAAGACAAAAAGGCAAAGTTGGTTTTCCTTCACGGCAAAATGGGAAGAGACCGTCGCTGGAAGCCGTGAAAAAGTAGAGAAAAGAGAGACGAGAAAAGTCGCGGGTTTCAACTCGATCTTTGCCGTAGCATCAATTCCCTTGGCCATGCAGTATTACAGGGAGCTTAAAAAGCAAATCGCCGAGAGGCGATCCGATTTGAAAATCGCGACGATCTTTTCTTTCTCGCCGAACGAAGAAGAGATTGACGGGATCCTGCCTGACGAAGATTTGAACATGAGCGAATTGGACCAAAGCTCCCGCGACTTTCTGGACGCCGCCATCTCAGACTACAACGAAATGTTCAGCACCAACTTCGACACATCATCCGATCGATTCCAAAACTACTACAAAGATTTGTCCTTAAGAGTTAAGAACCGGGAGATCGACATTCTGGTCGTCGTCAATATGTTTTTAACAGGCTTTGACGCCACGACCCTCAACACCCTGTGGGTCGATAAAAACTTAAGACAACACGGTTTGATTCAAGCCTTCTCGAGAACAAACAGAATATTGAACAGCGTGAAAACGTTCGGCAACATCGTGTGTTTTCGCGACTTGAAGGAAGAAACTGATAAAGCCATCGCACGATTCGGCGACAAAGATGCGGGTGGTGTCGTCCTCCTAAAAACATACGAGGAATACTACCGCGGCTATGACTATAGAGGAACCTATCATCCTGGTTACGAAGAGCTGGTCTGCGAATTGCGGGACAAGTACCCTCTCGGAGAGGCAATCGTCGGAGAAGAAAAACAAAAAGAGTTTATAAGATTGTTCGGCACAATCTTGAGACTTCGGAACATCTTGACGTGCTTTGATGAATTTGAATTTGACATGCTCCTAGAAGAAAGGGATTTGCAGGATTATCAGAGCGTCTACATCGATCTCTATGAAGAGTTTAAGCGTCACAAGGAAGGCGATAAAGCAAGCATCAACGATGACATCATCTTCGAGATCGAACTCATTCGGCAGATAGAGGTCAATATCGATTACATCCTGATGCTGGTCGCCAAATACAAGGACTCACATTGCAAAGACAAAACGATCTTGACAACGATCGACAAAGCCATTAATTCCTCGCTGGAGCTTCGAAGCAAGAAAGAGCTTATCGAGAATTTCATCGCACAAGTAAACATCTCCACAGAAATCGATGAGGAATGGAAAAAATATCTCGAAAAGAGCAGAGAAGCAGACATCAGCAGACTCATCGAAGAAGAGCGATTGAAAGAAGAAGAGACACGGCGTTTTATCGACAACGCTTTTAGAGACGGCGTCATGAGAACGACCGGCACATCCGTCGACCGGCTCATGCCCCCCGTATCGCGCTTTGGAAGCAGCAACAGAACAACTAAAAAGCAGGGGATTATCGAAAAACTACTCAGCTTCTTCGAAAAATACTTCGGGTTGATTTAGTTATTACCAAAATGTGTTTTCAAAGCACCATCTCATGTTCCTCGGACACTTTAAGAAGAGCTTTGGCAGGGTTGGAGTTGGGAAAAAGAACGGCGGAAATGAGTATATTTGTATCAACAAGTATTCTCATTTCCCATACCGTACTTCATTGACCAAGGCTTGAACGTCATCATCATTTTCAACGCCCATTTTCTCAGCTACTCCTACGAACGCAGATTGAGCCTTGTAGATGGCCTGTGCTGAAGCATTGGCTATGGTGATTTGTCCCATTTCATTTTGAATGAAGAGGACTTTATCGCCGGGTTTTAGATCAAGTGCGCGACGCACTTCAAGTGGCACAGTAATCTGACCATTGGCTGAAACCTTTGCTAAGTTCATAAGTCACTCCTTCCTAA
>JGI24709J26583_10000933_pt1 | contig 24612 bp, 19 predicted proteins | sample BioPla2DNA1_FD_26583 | JGI IMG/M metagenome (IMG submission 26583) | reverse complement strand
GCTACCGTCTGTTTCCTATGCCTGCCTCTGTGCAGGCTTTTTTAATACAAGTTATTTGTAATGGAGCAATTTCCTATAAAGTAAAAAAAAGAGAGCATTTCTAGGAATGCTCCCTTTTTTATGGTGCCAGGCACCGTTCACACTTTGTTTACAATTTTGACACAGGTACCTGACACCGTTTAAAAATAGACTGTTTTTCCAGTTTTGGCTGATTCATAGATAGCTTCTAGTATTTGGGTGACAGCCAGAGCTTGCTCAGGCTTTACCACTAGGTCTGTGCCTTTTGTTATGGCCTCATAGAATACCTGCTGTTCTATGTCTGTCTCATTTTCGCTTTGACCTTCATAAAAGGCAACTCCGCCGGAATCTAGATCGGGTTTTTCAACTGTTTGTTTATTATATTGTACACGGTTGATTCGTAGTCCGTCTTTCATGTCAGCTCCGGCTTTTGTTCCGCATAGGCTTGTCTTTGCTTCATCTACATCTAGGGTGTTTAGTGCCCAGGAAGATTCTAGATGTATGGTTGCCCCGTCCTTCATCTTGATAAATCCAAAGGCAGAATCCTCTACTGTAAATTCTTCAGGATCCCACTGACCAAAGGCATTGCCTTGCTCTTTTTGATCGGCTAGTTTTCGGTATACTGATCCTGTAACAGAATGTACATCATAATTATCCATCATCCATAAAGTTAGGTCTAGAGCATGGGTTCCAATATCGATTAAGGGTCCTCCCCCTTGCTCCTCTTCATTTAAGAATACGCCCCAAGTTGGTACTGCCCGTCTTCTTATGGCATGGGCTTTGGCATAATATATTTCTCCTAAATCACCATTTTCACAGGCTCTTTTAAGGTAAGTTGAATCGGTACGATATCTATTCTGATAGCCAATTGTTAGGATCTTTCCTGTCTCCTTAGCAGTATCTAACATCAATTTAGCATCTGCATAGGACTTTGCCATGGGCTTTTCACACATAACATGTTTGCCAGATTTCATAGCAGCAACTGAAATTTCAGCATGGGACTTATTTGGTGTAAGTACATATACTGCTACCAAATCATTTTCTTTTACTAATTCATTATAATCAGTATAAACTCTGGCATCCTCTCTACCGTATTGTTTCTTTGCTTCTTCAGCCCGTTCTCTTAAAATATCACAAAATGCTACTATTTCAAAGTTACCATTTCTTTTAATGGCAGGTAAATGCTTTCCAAGAGCAATACCTCCACAACCTACTATACCAACCTTTAATTTCTCCATATGAATACTCCTTTCCAATACCCAAGCCATAAGTCTGGTAAATACCTACCATCCTAATGTTTTGAGGTAGTTCCTACTAATTAACATATCCTCCATAGGTGGGTTCTTACTATGCTGGTCCTGCTCTACAACAATCCACTCTGTACCTGCCTTTATGGCTTCCTCTAAAATGGCAGGAATATCTTGCACACCATCTCCAAGGGGACAAAAATCAAATTTATCATTATGTATAAAATCTTTTAGATGTATTATTGGAGATCGTCCTGAATACTTCCTTATGTACTCTGTAGGCTCTACTCCTGATACCTTTACCCAACAAGTATCGATCTCAGTCTGAATTATCTCTTTAGAATATTTCCCAAACAACTCATCCAATACATAGTTACCATCCATTGTTTTCTCAAACTCAAAATCATGGTTATGGTATAATAAAGTAATTCCTTTTTCATTACAAGCTTTAGCGATCAGTGGTATTTTATCAAGAAACACCTGGTAATTCTCTGTTCCATAACGGTATTCTTCTGTCAGATAGGGAATAACCAGGAACCTACAGCCAATGACGGCATATCTATTTACTGTTTCCTCAATATCCTCCATAAATTCCAAATATGGAACATGAGAAGAGATAGGAGTCAAACCTATTTTCTTCAATATATCCCTAAGCTCTTCTGGGCTATGTCCATATAATCCTGCAAGTTCAACCCCATCATAACCCATGTCCTTAACTTCTTCCATTGTTTTTATAAAGTCTTTTTCTGCTTCTTCACGGATAGAATACACTTGAATTGCCACAGGTAATGTTCTCATGATGTATCCCCTTTCAAATTTTATTCAAAGTCAATCACAGTCTTACTATTAGCTGACTCAAAGATAGCCTCCATCAATCTCATAACTCTCATTACTTCGTCTAACTTTATCTTTGATTCATCTTTACCATTAAGTACATCAATTACATTGAAGTAAAAATCTCTTACGTCACTTTTTACCAAAGGAAGTTCCTCACTACATATGGTATCATCCCGCCTTGGAGCCATGGTTTTTGTAATTCCAGCAGCTGTACGAACTGGAACAATATCATCTTCACTCTTACCAACAGCACGAACTACTTTTCCATCCATATTCCAGCCTTCAATAATGGCTGTGCCGTCTTGTCCTAGAACATACCATCTTGGTAGTGATATAAAATTGCTAGTCCCTACCTCAACTACAGCCTCAAGACCTGTCTCAAATATTAAATGGGCAGTAAAGCCATCATCCACAACTTGGTTTGTGATATTGGTGAGTGTAGCATAGACTTTTTCTAATTTTTTATCGCCCATTATCAGAAAAATCTGATCTAGAAGATGTACACCCCAATCTAGAACCATTCCTCCACCACATTCTTTTTCCTGTCTCCAATCACCTGGAATACCTCTTGAGCCATGTACTCTTGATTCAATACGAAACACTTCACCAAGTCTCTTTGATTCAATGACTTCTTTAATGGTTAAGAAGTCTTCATCCCATCTGCGATTCTGGTGTACGGTAAAGAAAGCTCCTGTTTCTTCTGCCACCTTCATCAACTGATCAAGTTCATCTGCGTTCATGGTAACTGGTTTTTCACAAATAACATGCTTACCAGCCCTCATGGCCTGAATAGCAATAGGATTATGATCCTGGTTTGGTGTAGCAATTAGAACCAGATCAAGACTACTATCTTCAAGCATATCCTCTAGACTGTTATAAGTATGAATCTTACACTCTTTAGCATAGGATATTCTTGCCTCATCAATATCATATATTCCTGCTACTTCTACTCCATCTATAGTTTCTATTATCTCTCTATGCCAGTTTCCCATTCCACCAAAACCGACAATACCAATTCTATATTTCAAATCTCTCATCTGTCTTCTTCCATGACCCTTAAGCCCAGAAGATCTCACCTCTATCCTCATATAGTAATACATTTTTCAAGAAATTTATCGCCTTTGATAGACCTTCATTTCCAGACATAAGGCTATCTTCATGCTCGATACTTATAGCATAATCATAGCCTGCCATTCGAAGCTCTGATATTATGGACTTCCAATAATCTTCACCATGTCCATAACCCACTGTTCTAAATATCCAGGAACGTTCTGCTTCATTGCCATAATGGCCAGTATCTAACACTCCATTCATAGCTGTATTAGTAGGGTCTACCTTGGTATCTTTAGCATGGAAGTGGAATATAGCTCCTGCTTTTCCTAACTCTCTAATTGATACACAAGGGTCCATCCCCTGCCATATCAAATGACTTGGATCAAAGTTGGCACCTATCTCAGGTCCAACTGCTTCTCTTAACTTAAGTAAAGTACTGGTATTGTAGACACAAAAACCAGGATGCAGCTCTAAGGCAATTTTATGTACGCCATGTTCTTTTGCAAATGCCACCTTCTTCTTCCAATAGGGTATTAAGACTTCATTCCATTGATAATCTAATATTTCAGAAAAATCAGTTGGCCATGAACAGGTTACCCAGTTAGGCATCTTATCATCAGGACTTCCTCCGGGACATCCTGAAAATGTGTTGACTACTGGAACCCCTAACTTCTCAGCTAAAAGAATGGCTTTAGTTAAATCATCATCAAATTTATCTGCTATTTCTTTTACTGGGTGCACCATATTGCCATGACTACTTAGGGCACTAATCTCGAGATTATATTTACTAATTGTATCTTTGAACTTCTCTAATTCCTTATCATCCTGAAGCAAAATATCAGGATCACAATGGGCTTTTCCAGGGTATCCGCCACATCCAAGCTCAACCATCTGAACACCACTCTTTGATAGATATTCACAGGCATTCTCCAGACTCATGTCACCTAAAACAACTGTAAATGTTCCTAATTTCATTGTAAGTCCTCCTTTAAGCAAAATTGTTTTATAAAGTATCTTTGTTATAAATATAATAAAGCAAGATTACATATGAAAGCTATGGATTTCTTGCTAAACATACATATAATCTTGCTATCTTAAATACCTTATTTCCAGACATGGGATGGCGGATAACCAAAACATTTACGAAACTGTCTACCAAAGTTATTATAATCAGAGAAGCCTACTGCTGTAGCAACCTCTGCTACTGTAAGTGTCTTTTGCTCTAGTAAATGATGGGCTTTATTCAAACGTACTTCGTTGATGTAACTTAAAGGACTTTGTCCTATACTTTCTTTAAACAAATGGCAAAATCGATACTCACTTAGATGTATTAACTCTGCTAAATCTTTTATGGTTATGGTTTCTGTATAGTGGGTTTGAATATACTGTAGGACAATATTAAGCCTTGTTAAGTTCTTCATACGTCTATTATTTTCTTTAACCGACAAACTCTCAACCACATAAGATCTAAGAAGATAGGTTATTAAATCATAGATCATTCCACGCATGGCCACCTTATAACCTATTTTCTTTTCAATCTCTTCTTTATATATGGATAATATCATTTCTTCTATCTTTTTATTATCTTGAATTAAGGACTGAAATATAACATTAAAACCTGCTATTTCTTTGGAGAAGTCTTTCATCTCAAAAATTATAACCAAGGAATCAAAATCATCTGTCATGCTGCTTCCTTCATGTAATTCATTACTATTAATTATCACAAGGCTTCCTTCTTCTACAGGATATGACTTTTGATTACAGGAAATTATACCTTGACCTTTCAAAACATAATGAAGTTCAATATGTTCATGCCAATGGGCAGTACAATAGATTCCGGGAGTTCTTATCCGGTTATTAAACATCTGAACAGGAAACTCTTCATCATAAATTATCTTTTTCTCATATAGACTTATATCATGCATGTAAATCCCGTCCTTTCGTATTAATAGCATACTTATATTATCAATTATATCGGTAACGTAAAAACCTTCCCTATACTTTGACAGAGTATTGGAAGGTTTTGTGGAGATCCCCTTTAATCTATCTATATTATACCAAAATTACCAATATATTTCAAACAACAAAGAATACTTTTATGGTTCAATGTTTTCCAAAAACGACATGTTATTATAGTTTTCCCTATGTTAATATAGAAATCGATTACTATAAATACAATAACGGAATAATAGGTAACTATAAAGAGGGATGGAGAAGATATGCAAATATTAGATGTTAGAAATCTCACAAAAAAATATGGAAACCAGATTGTATTAGATGAGGTCAGTTTTCAAGTTCAAAGCGGTGATATATTAGGTTACATTGGCCCTAATGGCTCTGGTAAAACAACAACCATAAAAATTATTTGTGGTCTTATTAAGAAAAATGGTGGAGAAACCACTACATATTCAAGGGATGGACAAAAGCAAAACATAGGAGTTGTTTTTGATGGGTTAGGTCTTTACAAACGACTGACTGCTTGGGAAAATCTTGAGTTCGCTGCAAAGCTGGCCGGTTATGAGAAGAATGTATATCAGAACATGATTTTAAAACTGTTAGATCAAGTTGGCTTGCTAGACGTAAAAGATAAAAAAGTAAAGACATTTTCTAAAGGGATGGCTAAGCGACTTTCTATAATATTAGCGGTATTGCATGACCCTACACTGCTTATCTTGGATGAACCTTTTGATGGTATAGATACAAAATCTCATCGTGACCTTATTATCTTCTTAAAGGAGTGGGTAAAAGAAAAAGAAAGATCTATTCTTTTCACTAGTCATAACATGGCGGATGTCGATACATTGTGTAACAAAATTGCAATTATCAATAAAGGAAAAATCATTGAGTACAGTGATAAATCCAGCATTGCTATTCATGATGAGCTTCCAAATATATTTATCTCTTTTTACGAGTCACTTGAAGATAAAACACTTCAATATATCAAAGATAAGCATAACAATATACATATTATCAATAGTTCATTATTAGAAGTCTCACAGCACAACCCTAAAATGATTAATGAACTGGTTTTAGATCTTATAAATCAGCAACAATTTATTAAAGAAATATATATTAAGAAGAAGAACTTGGAGGACATATACTTACATAAGATTGGGGGATTTGATAAATGAACAAGATAAATAATTTTCGAATAAAAGCAATTATGTGGAAAGAAGCCATTGAGATTAAACGTAGTTCTCTTATTTATATTATTGGTACTATTGTTTTCGTTGTGGTTATGCAAGTTATGGCATCTAAGCAATTATTAGATAATAAGGATTTACCTGTGGCTTCTAAAGAAATGCTACTTGGATATTCAATTATTTATATTTCTATAATGTGTATACCTTTTCTAGGATCAACCCTCCTCTCAAGATTAATGTATGAAGAGAGGCTAGATAGTGCAGTTCATGTTTTATTGGCTACAGGAGTGGATCAAATAACCATATGGCTCGGTAAAATGATTATAACTTATTTAGTGACTTATATTGTATTTGTTTGTTCGGCATTAACCTATTATCTTTACATTTATATTTCCTATGGCTACTCCATGATTATTAACTTTAATATTTTTGTAACTTCCTTTATTGTTATGCCTTTCTTATCATTTGGTTTTTTATCTATACTAGGATATATGTATTGGGTAATAAAGAACCCTCAAATATTTGGTATGATTTTTCCTATAGCATTTACCATGGGAGGGTGGAATGTGGCTATAAAGTATATCGAAAAACCACCTACTACTTTAGCCATTATTATAGTAATGGCTGTTGCTCTTGCAATAAATACAATTACTTATATACTAGTTAAAAAAGCAAGCAAATCACAAATAACTAATATATAAGCTGGAAACACAAGAAAAGCCTCAAGATTTTAATTTACAAAATCTTGAGGCTTAAGCTTCATTCTCTGAAAGTTAAAACACTACTTTAGTATTACAATGGAATAGGGTGGCAACACTAGATTCTCACCATCTAGAAGCACTTCTTCTCCAGTGGCACTTAAGTATCCTCTTATGCCCTCATATTGATAAGTAGACTTAGAGACTGTAATCTCTTTCTCTTCCTCAGATATATTATAAAGCATATATATCTTACTACCCTCATATGACTTTTCTATAGCACAGATGTCAATATCCTTTATCTCATTCATATAAGTGATTCTACCTCTGGCTATTTCAGGATTTTCATTTCGAAGGCTAATTGCCCTCTTATAATAATTATATATTGATAGAGGATCATCCTTCTGACTTTCATAAGGTTCAAATCTATGTTCCACTATCTCCATATCCTTAGGTCCCTTAGTCATACCTTCTTGATCTTTATTATCAGACCAATACATAGGTGCTCTTTTATTCTCATCTCTTCCGCTGCCACTCATGCCAAGCTCTTCACCGTAATAGACAAATACATTCCCACTCATCATAAGGTTCATACCGCCTGCCATTTTTGTCTGTACAGGATCACCTAGGAAAAATCCAGCTGCCCTTGCCGTATCATGATTTGTAAAAAAGGGAGCGTCTATTGCAGTGTCTGAATATTTGCCTAGGCCATCTTGAACTTGTATCATAGCTTGACCAAATGCTTTTGCTGAGTTATCCATTCCATTATAATTAAGAGTCTTCGTAATCTTTCCATTTTCCATGGCAAAAGAGAAGTTAAACACACTATCAATCCCACTTTGGTAGTACCTAGAAAATGTGCTAAAATTAGTCCATACCTCTGCCACCATATAGTTATCTTCATTATAGTTCTTTATATAATTGTTTATCCACGATAAAACTTCATTATTCTTATCAGTATCATCAGAAAAGTAATGGAGGGCTGCGTCTAATCTAAAGCCACCTATACCCATATCCAACCAATACTTCATAATGTCTTCAATATCTTTTCTTAAACTCTCATTATGAAGATTTAAGTCTGGCATATTGGATGTAAATACTGCTTCATAGTACCAGTCACCAACTCCAGTATAATAATAGTCAGTTCTATCCGGCCTTCCTTCTATGAAATTATAATAATTCACATAAGGATTATGTTCCCTACAAAGTTCCTCATGAATACAGATTTCTTGTCCACAAGCTTCTATGTTCAAACTACTTTTAGCAGATAAAAACCATGGATGTCTATCTGAAGAATGGTTAAGGACCAAATCTATTATAAGCTTAATACCTCTATTATTACATTCCTCAACAAGCCTTTTAAAATCATCTAAGCTACCGTATACAGGGTCAATATCATAATAGTCTTTCACATCATATTTATGATAAGTATCCGATGGCATAATGGGCATTAACCAGATACCGTTAAAACCCAAGTCACTGTCTGTATCAGACTTACCATCATTAATATAATCAAGTTTCTTTATTAAACCATTAATATCACCGATTCCATCTCCATCACTATCATAAAAAGAATATAAAAACACCTCGTAATAAGTTCTGTAGTTGTCATCAATAATATTTAAATCTTGCTTATATTTATATTCTACAACTTGATTAACTTCACCTTCATGCGACTTAAGATCAGGATCTGTCTGTTCTTTTGTTGTTTGTTGGTCAACCAACTCATTATTAGCTAACATAGATTGTTCCTCTGTTGTATCAGATGTTTTACATGCCATTAACCCATAGACTAGAATTAATATTAAACTAATATATTTTATATGTTTCATTAAAATCTCCGTTCGTATATCCCCATAATACTGACATTGATCAACATATAATAACTAAAACACTAGAAGTTATATTTAACCTTTTACAGCTCCCGATACTCCTTCTGCATAATATCTTTGCATTATTACAAATAATATTGCAATCGGAATAGATACTATAACAGCACCAGCTGCAAATCTTGTATACCAGTTTGTGATAAATTCTCTTTCTAGCATTTTATACAAACCAAGAGCTACTGTATATTTATCATAGCTATCTCCCATTATTACACTAACAAATATATAATCAGTCCAAGGAGCTATAAATGATGTTAAAACCGTATATATTATAATTGGTTTTGAAAGGGGAACTGTAATCTTAGTAAACACCTTCCATTTTGTAGCCCCATCAATCCAAGCAGCTTCATCTATAGATTTGGGAATTGTATCAAAGAAACCTTTGGCAATATAAAAGCCCAATCCTGCTCCACCAGAATACACTAAAACCAAGGATAGTAGGGACTGCGTAATATTTAATCCCTTAAGGATATAATAAATTGCTATCATAGACATAAATCCTGGGAACATTCCTAGAATTAAGGCTACGTTTAAAAAAGGTTTTCTCATTCTAAAACGCATTCTAGACAAGGAATATGATATTCCTAGCACAAAAATCGTGGAAAGAAGGCAGGAGAAAATCGCAACCACTAATGTGTTTGAAAACCACTTGGCAAAATAGAACTGTTCTGTCTCAGTAAACAGCTTAATGTAATTATCAAAAGTAAATGTTTTTGGCCAAAAGTAAGGTGCATAAGAACCTTTTTCACCGCGAAATGATGTTAGAACAACCCAAAACACGGGGAATAGCCATATTACTGAAAGCACTATTAAAAGTGTGTGAGACAAGAAATTACTCGTTTTTCTTTTTTCCGTCATACTTGCTTCATTTTTAATCATTGAAATTCCTCCTCGCTCTTATATGCTGTAGTTCGTCTATAAGTAATTAATGAGAAAACAGCTGATATAACAAACACCAAAATACCTATGACTGAAGCGTAGGAATAGTCCTTCATGGTACCAGTGGTAAGCTTATATAGCCATGTAACCAATAAGTCAGTCTTTCCTGCTTGATAATAATCCAAACTTGCAGGTCCACCACCGGTTAAGAAATATATAACATTAAAGTTATTGATATTACCAATAAACTGAGTGATCAAATATGGTGTGGTAACAAATATTACATAAGGCATTGTAATCTTTGCAAAGATAACAAAGGGGTTTGCTCCGTCCACCTTAGCAGCCTCATATAAATCCTTTGGTATATTTTGCAGTATACCTGTTGCTACCAACATTGTATATGGAACACCTACCCAAAGGTTTACTATAACAACCGTTACTCTTGCCCAGGTAGGATTCGATAGAAATGGTAGAAAATCTTGTTTTCCTATAAAACCTAATTCTCGTAGAAGCATATTTATAGCTCCACTATCATTTAACATAGTCCTTATAACTAATAATGATACGAATTGTGGTATTGCAATTGAGATTACAAATATAGTTCTCCAAAGACCTTTAAATCTTGTTCCTTGACGATTTATAAGTAAGGCCAATAAGATTCCACCAATATAGTTTAAAGATGTTGCTAGTACCGCCCAAATTAATGTCCACCATAGAACAGGCCAGAAAGTTTTAGCTATTCTTTCTCCGGAAAATAGCATAGTCCTAAAGTTATCTAAGCCAACCCATGTAAATAGATTTCCTGGTGGTTGATGTGCGTTATCGAAATTAGTAAATGCAATTAATATCATAAAGAATAATGGCAAAATTGTAAAAAGCATTATACCTATAAGAGACGGTGTCATTAATGTCCTATACAATTTACTATCAAAATAAGTAGCCACATCCATAGCAAAAGTGGGAAGTTTTTTTCCTTGCATTTTCAATCGCTGAGCTGTAAATGCGGCATTTATGTTGGCTTTCCAAATAACCAGAAATAAAGCTGTAACGGCGATTGCTATTACTCCGGCTAATAAAATCAACATAGAGTTATCACCCTGCTGCACCACAAATATACCTAATTCCTCATCCATTACCATACCCTGTTCTTTGGTTCCCAAGGTACGAAGTCCTGCAAAGGATGCTATACCCATATTAACCATGTAGAATATGTATGTTAGTTCCGCCAGTAAAAACAACAAGCCTTTTAAAATTTGACCTCTTAAAAGGTTGGATGCTCCCATAATAACAAATGATAATATAGTAAGAAAATCACCATATACTAATGCTTTTCCTATGGAAACCCGGTTGTCTTTATTTGATTTGTTTTTATTTGCATTAGCCTTAATCTCTCTCACGCTTTTCCCCTCCGATTTTAATGACAAAAACCTTAATAAAATATACGGATTCTGTATCCATAAGATATATCATCAGTGGAGATATTACTCCACTGACGATATTCTTATATATAAGTACCCTAGATAACTGCTTAAATATACATATAAGTTACTAGTTAAGTGTTGATAGAATACTTTCTACAAAATCATCTAATTTGTCTTGTACATTATCCTTTGTAATTACTCCATTAAGAAGCTCATTACCAAAGGCTTCTGCAGGAGCCCAGTAATTACCCATCTGAGGAATAGAGGATTGTAATGTTGAGTATGAAGTCTGTAAACTAAGTGATGCTACTGCAGGATTTGCAAGTACTTGAGGGTCAGAAGCTAGATTAAGGTTTGTAGGAGCAATGCTTCTTACTTCAAAACGAAGCTTCTGATTCTCTTCATTTGCTAACCATTCAGCCAATTTCATTGCAGGAATAGGATGTTTTGTCTGAGAGTTAACACCGATTAATTTAAAGTCTGCAAAGTTACTTAACTGTTTATCTACACCATTAAGATTAATTGTAGGAAGCTTTGTTGCAGCATAGTTTTCACCAAGTGCATCTTGTATTGCTTGAGCATTCCATGTACCAGAGCAAGCTGCAGCTAGAGTTCCATTTTCAAACATTGATAAAATATTGTTCTGATCTTCATCTTGGAATCTAGGATTTGCTACTAAGTCAATTAAGTAATTAGCTACTGCAAGACCATTTTCATCATTGAATGTTACTCTTGTTGGATCTGTACCATCAGGACCAAATAACTCTCCACCACCTGCAAAGAAGAATGAAGATAAATACCAACCATTATTAATATCTACTGAGAAGTTCTTTACATCTTCTCCTAAATCCTTTGACATCATGGTTTCTAGGGAGAACACTTCTGCCTCAGAGTACTTACTCTTGTCATAGTACATGAACCAGGAGTTTGGTGTAAAAGGATGAGCATAAAGCTGTCCATCTATAGTTGCTGCCTGAATTGATGCATCAGAGTTAGCCGCTTTTACAGCATCAGCATTTAAGGTTATAGGATACAAGATACCAGCATTAACTAGATTAGCTGTCTGGTCAGAAGCAAATGCAAATACGTCAGCACCTGCAGCCGCATCCTTTGTTAACTCTGTTGCCGCATCACCTTCAGAAACCACACCAAATTCAAATGTAAGATTGTATTCAGGATGAGCATTTGCAAAAGATTCTGTCATCTGCTTTAATAACTCTTGTTCTTCCTGAGGACCCCAAACCTTAAGGGTTACATCTTCAACTACAACCTCTTTGTCTGTTTCATCAGTATTACTATCATCTTTTTTACTATCATCTTTCTTATCTACTTTATCGCTTGTTTGTTCTTTCTTAGTGGTATCTGTTTTTTTGTCTTCCTCTTTACCACAAGCTGCAAAGCTGCCAATAATCATTGTCATCAGCATAAGTAAAGCAATTATTTTCTTACTTTTTTTCATAATCTCTTCCTCTCCTTTGATATTGTTAAATGTTGTTTAACTTGATATGAATAAAATATGTTGCATAAATGCATTAACATATTAATTCCATATTTCATTTGCATAATCCCTTATAGTTCTATCACTGGAGAACTTACCGGCATTTGCAGTATTAATAAAACATTTTCTTCTAAAAGATTTCTGATCATGATAATCCTTGTTTACCCTAAGTTTAGTATCACAGTAGTCAGGTAAGTCAAGTAGTATGTAGTAGTTATCAGGCTTATGCCAGCTGGCACCTTTAAGTAAAGAATCATATAAATCTTTAAACATGCCACTACCACCGTCATCAAATGTTCCATCTACCAATGTATCAAGCAGTCTCTTAATTCTTGGATTGCTCTCATATATCTTAACAGGGTCATAACTATCTTTGATTTTCTCAATATCTTCAACTCTAGCTCCGAAGATATAGTTATTCTCCATACCTGCTTGCTCTACTATCTCAACATTGGCTCCATCATAGGTTCCAAGGGTTACTGCACCATTAAGCATGAACTTCATATTACCTGTTCCTGATGCCTCAGTACCAGCTGTGGAAATTTGTTCTGATACATCTGCTGCTGGCATAATCTTTTCAGCATAGGACACATTATAGTTTGTAACAAAAACAACTTGGAGTTTGTCATTTACTTCAGGGTCTTCTGATATCATCTTAGCAATTTCATTGATATATTTAATAATTCCCTTGGCCCTGTAATAACCTGGAGCAGCTTTTGCCCCAAATATAAATGTTGTAGGGTAAAAATCCTTAATTCTTCCTTCTTTTAATCCATAATATATATCTAATATGGAGAAGGCATTTAACAACTGTCTCTTATACTCATGGAGTCTTTTTACCTGTATATCAAAGATGCTATTGGGGTTAACTGTAATTCCTTCGTACTTATATATGTACTCAGCCAATTGTCTCTTCTTTACTTTTTTAATGTCAGTATATTGCTTTAAAACCGTCTCATCATCAGCAAACTTTTCAAGTTCTTTTATCTTGTCAAGCTCAGTAATCCATGAATTCCCTATCTTATCTGTAATAAATCCAGCCAACTCCATATTGGAAAGTGCCAACCATCTTCTCTGGGTGATTCCATTTGTCTTATTGTTAAAGCGTTCAGGATATAATTTATACCACTCATTCAAAGCATCGTTTTTTAAAATCTCTGTATGAAGTCTTGCAACACCATTAGTTGAATAACTGACAAATATTGCGATACGAGCCATATGGATAGTACTACCATCAATTAATAGGTATTCCTTCTGTGCCTCTGGAGTAACTATACCAAAGCTTTCAAGCTCTTTGATAAGTTCTTTATTTAACATGTCTATATACTTATATACCTGTGGAATCACTGATTCAATTAGGGAAACATCCCATTTTTCCAAGGCTTCTGACATTACTGTGTGATTGGTATATGCAAATATTTCTTTGGCAATACGGAATGCTTTTGCAAATGATACATTCTCATGCTCCACCAAAAGTCTAATAAACTCAGGTATTGCAAGTACTGGGTGGGTATCATTTAACTGAAATGCATATTCACTGGCAAAATTGCTAAAATCAGAGCCATATTTCTCTTTATATCTTTTAATTACATCTTGCAAGGATGCACTAGAGAAGAAATACTCTTGCTTTATCCTTAGCATCTTTCCTTCATTTGTATTGTCGTTAGGATATAAAAGACTGGTTATGGCTTCAGCTTCATTTTTATTCTTTACTGCCTTATCATACTGTTGTTCATTAAACAGTTCAAAATTAAAAGTTTCTATAGGCTCCGCCTGCCATAAACGAAGGGTATTGATTGTCTTTGCACCATATCCGATTACAGGCATATCATATGGAACTGCTAAGACTGATTGATCTTTAAAATCTACCCTTATAGTATCTTCCTCCCTGCGAACTGACCAAGGATCCCCAAATCTTTGCCAATCATCAGGTAGCTCCTTTTGAAATCCATCTTCAAATTCCTGCTTAAATAGTCCAAATTTGTAACGGATTCCATAGCCATTAAGAACTATGTTATGGCTTGCTGCAGAATCAAGGAAACATGCTGCCAACCTACCCAAACCACCATTACCTAAAGCCGCGTCTTCAATGTCTTCAAACACTCTAATATCAATGTTATTCTCGCTCATCAACTCAATATATTGATTTAATAAGCCCATATTATATAAGTTACTATAAATCATCCGTCCAACCAAAAACTCCATTGATAAATAACAGACTTTTTTCTTATTAGAGTTTAGTCCCCAATCACTACCTAGGGTTTTCATGGCAGCTTTAGAAACAGCATTGTATAGCTCTGTCTTACTAGCTACCTTGATTGTCTTTCCATAATCCAGGTCTAAGATTAGACCTACATTTGTCTTAAAACCATTATCCATTTCTTCCTCCTAGCTTATAATTTCATCTATACTATTAAGACATGCGTCCGTACAGATATGCCAATTCTTTAAGTGCTTCCTTATCAATCATCTTGTATTGTTCTTTTAAAAGTCTCCACTTCCAGTTATTGCCTATGGTTGATGGGTAATTCATTCTTGCTTTATTATCTAAGTATAATAAATCCTGCATTTGAATAAGAATCACATCAGCAATACTGGTATATAAAGCTCTTATAATAGCTTCAAATAACTTACTATCTGATTCTGTATCAAAGTATTTATATAAGAACTTCATATCTTCCTTCTTCATATTACCTACAAAACCAACTAAAGTCTCATTATCATGGGTTCCGGTATATGCAACCATATTAGTGGTACTGTAATTATGCATAAGATTAGGATTATCTACATTACCATCCAAGCCAAATTGAAGAATTTTCATGCCTGGAAAACCTGTTTCTTCTTTTAGTGCTATTACATTATCAGTTAAGTTACCCAAATCCTCTGCTATAATCTTAGCATCTCCGATGGCGTCTTTGATAACATCTGTAAGCTTCCTTCCTGGTCCTTCCATCCAACAACCTTCTACAGCAGTTGGACATGAGACTGGGATTGAATAGTAATTTACTATACCTATAAAATGATCAATGCGGATAATATCATACAACTGTGCAGATGCCTTCATCCTTTGTCTCCACCATGAAAATCCATCCTTCTCCATTACATCCCAGCGATACAGTGGGTTCCCCCATCTTTGACCATATTCTGAAAAGCAATCTGGTGGAACTCCAGCTACATTGATAGGATTCTTCTCTTCATCAAGCTCAAACATCTCATGATGAACCCATACATCAGAACTATCCATGGCCACATAAAGAGGAATATCCCCTATTATTTGAATTCCCTTGCTATTTGCATAAGCCTTCAACTTAATCCACTGCTTAGCAAACTTAAATTGAGTGAACTTCCAAAAATCTATGTCATCTTCTAGATTACTTCTATAACTATCCATGGCTTGGGGACTGCGATTCTTAATATCTTCATCCCATAAAAGCCATTCAACATTATTAAAATGTGATTTTACTGCCATATAGAAACTATAATCTTCTAACCAGTATTCATTTTCCTTGCAAAAGTCTATGTACTCCTGTTTATTCTTATGGTTACTTCTCTTATAAGCACATTTTAGAACCTTAAATCTACTATTATAAATCAGACCATAGTCAACAGTATCTTCTGAAACCTGCCAATCATAAGCATCAATTTCTTTCTGCTCTAAAAGACCTTCTTCAACCAATATATCAAAATCTACAAAGTATGGATTCCCTGCAAATGCTGAAAAGGACTGATAAGGACTATCACCGTAACTGGTTGGTCCTAGGGGCAATACTTGCCAGTATCTGCATCCTATCCCTTCAAGAAAATCAACAAATTTATAACTTTCTTTTCCAAAGGTGCCAATTCCGTATGGGGAGGGTATTGAACTTATCGGAAGTAATACTCCGGCACCTCTTTCTAATCTATATTTTTTACTATCTAAACTATTTGTCATGTTACTTTCTCTCCCTAGAATATTTGCTACCGTTTTCGAATTTTCGCAATGTTTCGAAACTTTAAATATAGAGTAACACTTAATTTTCCTATTGTCAACTACTAATTAGTAATTTTTTATAGCAATTATCATTAACTTATAGTACATGTTAATAATTTTGTATAGAAATCATAGTCGTACATCCATTTAAAAGAAAAATTTTTATTTCAAATTCTATTGATTCATGTTACAAAAACCCTTATAATTCAATTATTATCGTAAATTTTCGTAACTTTCGTGATTAAAAAGAATTATTGAAAATGATTAAGGGAAGGGGTATACTGTGAATAATAATGTTTTACAAGGAGAGGATATTCCATGGTAACAATTAAAGATATTGCCAATAGACTTGGGATAGCTGTAAGTACCGTATCAAAAGGTCTAAATAATGCCAGTGATATTAGTGACGAAACAAAACAGCTTGTATTAGATACTGCTATTGAGATGGGTTATGCTTCTAAAAAGCTCAAGGCTTCAGGTAAGAAAAAGGTATGCATTTTCATAGAAAACATGGATTATGAGAATATTGATCAATTTGGATATGAGATTATTGTTGGCTTTAGATTATCTGCTGGCATGAGAAACTGGGATGTTACAGTAGTACCTACAAACCTAAATATGCAGACCGAAGAAAAATATGACACCTATATGTTAAAGAATGGATACAGTGGAGCTTTTTTACTGGGCTTTACTCTTCATGATGATTGGGTTAAGCAATTAAACAAGACAACAGTTCCTACTGTACTACTAGATAATTATATTGAAAGAAATGCCCACGTAGGGTATGTGGGTACTGACAGTTATGAAGGTATTGATTTGGCTGTAAATCATTTATATGATTATGGTCACACAAAAATAGCTTTCCTTAACGGCTCTAAGAACTCCATGGTATCTGAACAACGGAGACAAGCATTTGTAGATAGTATGCACAAACATGGATTAATTCCTGAGGAAGAGCTTATCCAATATGGTTATTATGTTCCAGATTGTGCAAAAGATTATGTTCCTGGCTTCTTAGAGAACGGTGCAACTGCAATTATGTGTGCCAGTGATCTTATTGCTACTGGTGTTATAGCAGAAGTACTAAAGCATGGTCTTCGTGTACCTGAGGATATTAGTGTAATTGGTTTTGATGATTTGCCTATCGCATCACAGCTATCTCCTTCCTTAACAACTATAAGGCAGGACAGAAAAGACCTTGGAAGAAGTGCTTTCCTATTGCTTGATGGTCTAATTAATGATGTGACAATCAGCAAACTCTTGCTAAGAGCCAAGTTCATAAAAAGAGAATCTACAGCTATTAGGAAGTAGTTATTCATTATTTAACTTTTTTATTATCTTAAAGATGCTATATCTATTATAGGAATTATGATAACAAGAAAGTTAAATAAAATGAACTTACTATAGTATGTATTTTAAAATGTCTATATATATTGTTTGTACCATAGATATCAACTTTTTCTAATGGTATGTTTGAATATCCTGTGTCTCCCCATCCCAGAATTTTGCCGGTGATAAATAATATATATGGCCATATACTGTATTTCTAACCTCTTATTTGTTATAACCACCATACGACTTATATTCTACTTGCAAACCAACAACTTCATCTTTATCTATGGTTATAGGTATACTGACTCCCTCAATTTCGTTTTATAGTAAGTTTCTGAACAATTATCTAAACTCTCATCCTCCCTATCAGGATTAACTATCCCTTCTCCATATAAGGGGATCCAAGGGGATTACCAAATCGAAGCTAAGTATTACTTAGATAGGTTTAAGGTAGATTAAGAATATAATAAAAGGTATAGGGGATATCCTTAATACAGATTTTAGGCTATAATAGACCGTGTATTTTACAACAAGAAGAAACGAGGATGAAACATGTATACAAAGCAAGATTTAATTGATGCAATAATAGAAATTGGAATCAAACCATCTGATACCTTACTTATACACTCTTCTATGAAGGCAGTTGGTCAAGTAGAGGGTGGAGCTGATACTGTTTTAGATGCTTTTACCCAGTACTTGCAAGAAGAAGGATTATTGATTTTCCCAACCCATACTTGGAATCAAATGAATGATAGCTATAATTTATTTAACCCTATGACAGAACCTTCTTGTGTAGGGATTTTAACTAATCTTTTTAGAAAAAGGCCTGGGGTAATTCGTTCTCTACATCCTACCCATTCCGTAGCGGCACTAGGAAAGGATGCAAAAGAATATACCTTAGGTGAAGAAGTTTTTGATACCCCATGTCCCAGAAAAGGATGTTGGGGAAAGTTATATGATAGAAAAGCCAAGATACTATTTCTTGGATGTAGCCTAAAAAGAAACACCTTTCTACACGGTGTTGAAGAATGGCTTCAAATTCCTAATCGCTTAGGGGAAAAACCAAAGCAACTTAAAATTTTATTAGCAGATGGGAGTATCATAGATCGCCCATGTCACCCCCACTCTTCTACATATGGAAATGTTTCTTTAAACTACGATAAGATGTTAGCTCCATTTTTACACAAGAAAATAGCTAATGAGGGTAAAATCGGCGATGCCAAGAGCTTCTTATGTGACGCCGTAGGAATGGCTGATTTAACAACAAAGTTTCTTAAAAGAAAACCCAATTTATTCGATGATAGTAGTCCTGTACCTGAAGAATGGTATCTATAGGCTAGGATCGTACAAAATCCAAAAGGACTTTATTAAATTTATCCTTTTCATCATAGAACAAACCATGGCCACTTTGTTCAAAAACAATTAGCTGAGAATTAGCAATCCCCCTATGTTGAACCATAGCAAGCTCAAATGGGCAAACTAGATCATGTCTTCCATGGGTAATTAAAGTGGGAATGCAGATTTTCTTCATATCCTGAAACAAGACTTCCCTAATCCATGTTATAGCCACTTTGGCAGTAGACCATCCTGCTGCCTCTAGGCCCATTTGAAAAAACCAATCCGAAAAAGCTTCACTTATATACTGATAAAAGAAAATATCACCAAAATCCTTCAACATCTTTGGACGATCCTTATAGGTTCCTTCGATAATATCAGTGACTACTTCCTCAGGTTGGCCATATGGAAAATTCCTACGTTTAATAAGGCTAGGTGCAGCGGCTGCACATAAAACCAACTTCGATATCCCGTAACCATGATGTCTTGCCATATACCGTATGGCTATTGCTCCTCCAGTAGAATGTCCAACTAAAGTAACATTTCTCAGTCCCAATTGTTCTATTATACATCTAACATCATCAGATAATGTATCATAATCATATCCGTATGCAGGTTTATCAGACTTACCAAATCCTCGCTGATCAGGACCTATGCAGCCAATCCCTTTATTTCCGCCTAGTTCATTAAACTGATACTCAAATAAAAGATGACTAGCTGGCCACCCATGAAGAAATAGTATTACTTCTTTACTGTTTGGATTCATATATTCCACAAACAGATTTACACCTTTTTCCGCCTCCACATAAAAACCCAATATATATACCTCCAAAAGCAAGTTCTAATCCAATATATTATATTAGGTTTTAAATATGTCTTATATTTTTAGAAACTCAAAATTCTTTCCTATGTATTTATCAATAATCTTATAGAATAATTCACTTGTATGCTCATGATCATGTATTAATATAATATCTGTAGTGTCTAAGCAATTTAGAGCTCTTCCCTCATAGGGTAGATCTTCATCGATTCTTCCAAGTATAGCTTCTTCTTTATCCATACCATATGGTGCATTAGCAAGTCCAAAAAAGTACTCCATCTGATCAAAAGTACATCTTACATCTTTAAATTCAAACATTTTCTTGTCTGCTAAATATTTGAAGTTAATTCCTTCAAACAAGGGTTGAGAATAGCCCAGTTCCTCTAAATATAACTGAAAGGCCACTCTTCTATCATCTCTGGGATATAAGTACCTTTCACTTTCTGGTTTACTCCATTTATTCTCATAATCATCACCACTATTATCTCCTCCTAAATCAAAATGAGGAAATCTAAACACCTTTATAGGTCTCTTTACACCAGCAAGTTCATATGCCTCATTAATAATTTGGTCCGTAAGCCTTATAGACTCTTTACCTTCATCAATTGATAGATCTGAAAAGTGCTTATGAACATAGGAATGATTGCCGATTATAAACCCCTTTTTAATGGCATCTACAACATCTTCTTTATAATTTTCAATATATTCACCTACACAAAAAAAGACTGCAGGTATCTTCCTTTCATATAAAAAATCTACCTTAGCTTTAAAATCCTTAGTTGGAGCATCATCAATTGTTAAATATACCTTCTTCACCATCACCCATACCTCCTAGGTTTTATTAATTCATTTTCTCTCTTATCCTAGCTAATTACATTAACTTATCTTCACTATACCTTAAATTCCTCTATAATTCCATTGCTATGTCCAACAATTACTCTGTTTGCCATATTTACAAACAAGCCATTGTCTACCACACCTGGAATCATATTAATATTTTTGTGAAGTTCTTTTGAATCTTTAATACTATCAAAATGACAATCTATAATATAATTCCCATTGTCAGTTATAAACACCTTATCTTTTGATTTTCTCAAAATAGCTTGGCAACCTAAATCACTTAGTTTCTTAGTAGTTCTTTCATAAGCAAACCTTACTACCTCAACTGGCAAAGGAAACTTACCTAACTCATTAACCATTTTACTTCCATCAACAACTACGATAAACTGCTTGCTTGAGGCAGCTACAATCTTCTCACGTAATAATGCACCACCGCCACCCTTAATCAAATTATAGTGACGGTCAACCTCATCTGCTCCATCTATTGTTATATCAATCTCCTTAATTTCAGAAAATGATACTAACTTAATACCAAGTTCTCTTGCTAGTCCTTCTGACTCCTTTGATGTGGCTATTGTCCGAATATCTAGACCATTTTTAACTCTTAATCCCAGCTTTTTTATAGCCCAATATGCGGTTGAACCGGTACCTAACCCTACAACCATATTATCCTCTATATAATCAACTGCTCTTTCGGCAGCAATTTTCTTTGCTTCCATTCTTGCCTCCTTTATAAGGTATCATGTAAGTTTATAATGTTAAAATTCTGCATTAATGATAATACATTGGTGTTTTAAGGTCAAACAGTTTTTATATATTATTCAGCATTTATTACTTGCATATTATGCCTTCATTTACATTTAATGGTACTAAAGCCCTATGATATTTCACATTATTTTGTATCATTTTACATATTTAGGCATTATAATATATGTAGTTACAATTTTATACATATTATATTTTACATAATGGGTATAACAATATTATACATTCCCAAGTGTATAAAGCTATTAACAATAATAATAAAGGAGGATTATCATGAAGAAATTTAAACTACTAGCATTTTTGACAGCTTTGTCACTAATTATTCCTAGCATTACCTTGACAAACTCTCCCACCACTAATGCAGCTTCAACCTTAATCTATGAGGATTTTGAAGATGGACTAGGCGACTGGATACCAAGAGGTGAGGATGAACTTGTTGAAATCAGCACAGAGGAAGCCTATTCAGGAACACAAAGTATCAAGATTAGTAACCGTACTGAAACATGGAACGGCCCTATGTGTGATAAAACAGATATTTTAACACTTGGTGTGACTTATGATTTTGGGGTCTATATAAAATTCGTAGGAAACTCTTATTCAAATAGTCATGATTTTAGTTTGCAGCTACAATATAATGACGGAGTTGAGGATCAGTATAGGAATATTATGACCCGCTCTGTACCAAAAGGACAATGGACACTGTTAGAAGGTGAATACACTATTCCAACAGACGCTTCAGATGTACATATCTATGTAGAAACCAAATATAACACATCTCCCTCAGCTCAGGATTTAATGGATTTTTATATTGATGATTTTACAGCAACACCAGCCGATCTGCCTGATATTGAACAAAATATTGCAAGCTTAAAAGATGTCTTTAATAATTACTTCAAAGTAGGTGGCGTGGCTACAGCTTCTGAATTAGCACCAGCTCCTGCAAAAGACCTTATATTAAAACACTACGACTGTCTTACTTTTGGTAATGAGCTAAAACCAGATTCTGTATTAGATTACAATGCAACTATTGCATATATGGAAGATACCGATGATCAGGTTAATCCACAGGTTAATTTAAGAGCCGCCAGAACATTATTAGAATTCGCAGAAGAAAACAATATTCCAGTAAGAGGACATACCTTAGTGTGGCATAACCAGACACCAGATTGGTTCTTTAGGGAGAATTACTCCCAAGATTCTAGTGCACCATGGGCATCAAAAGAAGTAATGCTTCAAAGATTAGAAAACTATATTAAAAATGTAATGGAGCTTATTGAAGAAACATATCCTACAGTTGAGTTTTATGCTTGGGATGTAGTAAATGAAGCAGTTGATCCTAATACCTCCACAGGTATGAGAAATCCTGGTTCCAACAACACAACATCAGGAAACTCCCTATGGATGCAAACTGTAGGCAAAGACTTCATCGAAAAGTCATTTGAATATGCAAGAAAGTATGCACCTAAGGGCTGCAAGCTTTTCTATAACGATTATAATGAATATGAAGATAGAAAAAGTAGTTTCATCTATGATATATTGGTAGATCTAAAAAGCAAGGATTTAGTTGATGGTATGGGTATGCAATCTCACTGGACTATGGATTATCCTAACCTAAACATGTTCGAGACATCAGTTCGAAAATACAACTCACTAGGTCTTGAAATTCATCTAACAGAACTAGATATGAAACAGCCCAATAACGATACTTATGCCTTAAATCAACAGGCCAGTCGCTATAAAGCTTTAATAAATAAGGTGGTTGATTTGAAGAATGAAGGAATGAATATCACAACGGTTATATTCTGGGGCGTTACTGATAGAACCAGTTGGCTAGGTGGTTATCCTCTATTATTCGATGCTGAGTATAAAGCAAAACCAGCTTACTATTCAATCATAGAGGATTATCTAAACAGTCCTACACCTACTCCAAAGCCTGAGGATCCTACTCCCACCCCTACACCAAGACCAGAGGATCCTACCCCTACTCCAAAACCAGAAGAACCTACCCCCACTCCTATACCAGGGGATCAAAATGTTTCTGCTACTGCAACAACATCTGTGCAGGGTAATACAGTTAATCAGAACTACACCATAGTTTCAGAAAAAGGCACTATTGATTTATCAAAGCTTAAAATTATATTCACAGCCGATGGTATAAGCAGTTCTGAACATAATATATGGTGTGATCACGCTGCTCTACAATTAGATGTTGATCCATGGTACCTTCCTCTTACTTCATCAGTAAAAGGGGAGCTTAAAGACAGAAGTTTAATTATTACTGTTGGAAGTGATGCAACTCTAAGTAAGAACCAAGGAAGGTTTACTATAAATATTCGTTTCGCTAAGACAGATTGGTCAAACTATGATATGCTAACTAATCAAAAGGTTAATGTATATTATGATGGGAAGTTAGTACAATAGTTATCTAATATATAAAATTAATGGGCACTGTATATGTAGTGCCCATTAATTTACTCAAAAAAACCCAAAGCAGATAGCTTTGAGCTCTATAAAATCTTATTTAGCTTATTGACATAATCCTACACTAGAAAATGTACATCCGAAGAGTTAAACTCTTACTTCTGTTTCAAACCATTTTAGGTCAAGCCCTCGACCTATTAGTAACAGTCAGCTACATGTGTTACCACACTTCCACCTCTGTCCTATCTACCTGATGGTCTTTCAGGGGTCTTACTTGCTTAATGCAATGGGACATCTTATCTTGAGGGGGGCTTCACGCTTAGATGCCTTCAGCGTTTATCCCTTCCGAACTTGGCTACTCGGCCATGCACTTGGTAGTACAACCGATACACCAGCGGTTCGTCCAACCCGGTCCTCTCGTACTAAGGTCAGCTCCTCTCAAATAT
>JGI24709J26583_10000929_pt1 | contig 24670 bp, 20 predicted proteins | sample BioPla2DNA1_FD_26583 | JGI IMG/M metagenome (IMG submission 26583) | reverse complement strand
GCGAAAACACCCAATCTATCAAATTTATTATCTTTGATAAATTCTTTAAGTATTTCAAAATCTTCTTGAGTCTCACCCGGAAATCCAGTTATTAGAGTTGTTCTTAGTATAATATCCGGTACTTCACGACGCAATTTTGAAATAAGTGTCTCAAGATTATTCCTATTTGTTTTACGCCCCATTGCTTTTAGAATGCTATCCGATGCATGTTGGATGGGGATATCAAGGTACTTTATAAGTTTAGGATTATTCTTAAACTCGTCAATAAGCTCATCAGTAATCCCTTCTGGATAGCAATACAACAGTCTGATCCACTTTAAATCTTCAATATCCGACAATCTCCTAATTAGTTCAACCAACTTACAATCTGAGTACCTGTCAACTCCATATTTACTTACATCTTGCGCAATAATAATAATTTCCCGCGCCCCTGCACCCACCAACTTTTTCGCTTCATCAACAATACTTTCCATTGTTCTACTTCTGAAAGGGCCTCGCAAAGATGGAATTATACAGTACGTGCAGAAATTACTACAGCCTTCGCCAATTTTTAAATACTGCGTTGCGCCTGTCTGAGACAGCATCCTCGAATTGTCAAGATAATCAATATCTGTTGGATCATTAATATATAGTCTTTGCTTTTTCCCGGCAACATGTTCAGAAATTGCATTTTCTATCTCTGAAATACTTCCTGTTCCAATAACTACATCAACTTCAGGTATTTCCTTTATTATTTCTTCTTTATACCTTTGTGCTAAACAACCAGCAACTATAAGAGTTTTTAATTTCCCAGATTCTTTATACAAAGCTGTGTTTAATATGGCATCAACAGCCTCTTCTTTGGCATCACCTATAAATGCGCAGGTATTAACAATAATAACATCGGCATTTTGTAAATCAGTAGTAATTTCATACTCGTTTCTATCTAGCATTCCAAGCATAATTTCACTATCAATAAGATTTTTTGAACATCCAAGGGATATACATCCTACTTTAATCGGCATATAGTGTCCTCCAAAACTAAAACCTATTTATAAAAACTATCGAATGTACGTTTCTAAGCTTAATAAGATAATATACCATATAAACCTGTTTGGTCAATTAACTTACCATATCATCAATCATATATACACTATTAAAAATTAAAAGGCGACCGAAGCCGCCTTTACATTAACATTATCTAACCTTATATACTAAATTTAACTATAGTTATACACATATATATCCTCGTATNTCGATAATAGTACAATTAAGTTATAGGTGTAGTCTTGATGCTTTTAAAATTCCTTCTATTTTTAACAATTCTTCAAGTATGTTATTTGAAATATCTGCGTCCACACTTACGAAGGATACTGCTTTCTCGCCCCTTCTGTTGCGGCTCCATTGCATTGCAGCAATATTGATACCATTCATACCCAACAATGTTCCAACTTTACCGATAATACCAGGAACGTCAATGTTTTGAAGAGCAATTACATGTGGTGTGGGCTCAAAATCCAGCTTATAACCGAAGAAGTCAACTATTCTAATCACATCTTGTGCAAATACAGTTCCTGATACAGATTGTGATTTATTGGCTGTTGTAAACTTAACTGTAATAAGGTTAGCATACTTTTCAAGATGTGAGCTCTTACTTTCTGTCAATTTGACTCCAAGTTCTTTAAGCTTTAGCTCTGCATTTATATAATTGACATCGTAATCTCCAACGCTATTTAGGAATCCCTTTATCGCAGAAAGTGTTATTGGCCTGGTCTCCATTTGAGCAACATCACCGCTGTATATTACTTCAATCTTTGTCACTCTGTCTTTTTCTGATTGATAGTATATGCTTGCCAATTTCTCAGCTAAATCAATATATGGTTTTAACTGAGTTAAGTCGCCCGAAACAGATGGCATATTTACAGCAGGTACAAGCTCGTTATTTAAGACACCTTCAACTAATTTTGCAACACCTATACTAACGTTGTAATTTGCCTCTTTTGTGGAAGCCCCAAGGTGTGGAGTAAACACAACATTGTCTAGATCAAGTAGTGGGTTCCAGTAATCCTGTTCTTCAGGTTTCTTGGTAAAGTTAGGTTCTACTTCCTGAACATCAAGGGCTGCTGCTGCAACTTGTCCACTAACAATTGCGTCATATAAGGCTTTCTCATCGATCATTCCGCCTCTGGCCACATTTACGATACGGACACCCTTTTTGCATATTTTTAGTTCTTTTTCTCCAATCAAACCTGTGTTTTGAGGGCTTTTTGGTATATGCAATGTTATTAGATCTGACACTTTCAATAAATCCTCTAAGGATTCGCAACGACTAATTCTTAACTGTGCAAATTTATCATCAGAAGCATAAGGATCATATCCAACAACCTTCATTCCTACTCCAAGGAGTTTTTTTGCAACAATGGATCCAATCCTTCCTAGACCGATAATTCCAGCTACTTTACCATCTAATTCTTCACCTATGAATTGATTTCTTCTAAAGTCCTTATTCTTAGCTGCATAATGGGCTTGAGGAATATTTCTAAATATTGAAAAAGCCATTGCAACGCCCATTTCGGCTGCTGCCATAATATTGCCTTCAGGTGTATTTACAACAGCTATACCCCTCTTAGTACATTCTTCCACGTCGATATTATCAATACCATTTCCTGCTCTACCAGCTACCTTTAACTTCTTAGCGCGCTCAATAACGTCTTTTCTTACCTTTGTTGCGCTTCGAACTATAATAGCGTCATATTCCTCTATTACTTCGAGCAACTCTTCATGAGAAATACCAAATGGTGTATCAACTTCGAAGCCTTTACTTTTAAGATACTCTATTCCTTCCGGTGCCATTTTATCAGTCACAATAATCTTTGCCAAAATTACCCCTCCTAAAAAAATAAGTCAAACCAATTGTTTGACCACTGAAATTATTATATAAGAATATGGGATTTCAGCAATGTGCTAAAATCCTTATATACTCTGTCCTTTTGCCTGAGAGATACACCCTGATGGGTTTGCCCCTTCGGCGCCATACTGGTCTCTCCAGAGGTCCGTCCGATTAAAGTCTTTTTACCTGAGAGATTTACTCCTTCGGTGTGCTTTACAGCCTCTCTCCTTTAATCATCATTCAGCTTTATTCAGTTTTTCACTAAGTTATTGTTTTTATTATATTACTATAATACTAAAAGTCAAGCATTTCTGTGTTAAAATTTTGACAAACTTTATTATTCCAGTAGTTATTCGGATATTCTTTAAAACTAGCAGTAGATATCTTTTAAACATCCTTTTGGGTTTTTTCCTTACAAAATATCTCATATATACCCATGATGGTTAAAAAAATAGCAAATATCCTTTTCAGTAAATCGTTAGAAATTTTAACGGCTAAAAATGAACCCAAAAATGCGCCTAACAATCCTGCGCCTATTAAAACAGTAAGTAAATTTGTTTTAATATGTTTATTCTTTATATGTATAATTAACGCTGAAATAGATGAAGGCAGAAAATACAGCAAATTGATACCTTGTGCAGTTTTTTGCTCAATCTCCATTAATATTACTAAAGCTGGTATTAGCAATGTACCACCACCCATACCCATACCACTCACTGTCCCTGATATAAAACCAATAATAATTTCAAGCATAAATTCTCCTTCTATTTTAAAAAACTTAAACCGTATTCAATATACATTGCTATCGCGGGATTTAAATCTAACTCACAGAAGCATTCTAATACCTGCAATAACGAGAAAAACTCCAAATAACTTCTTAATAAGTTTAGGTCTCAATTTGTTTAATAGAACAGCACCTAGAATAGCTCCTGCAACTCCTCCTACAGAAACCTTCCATAACAAGGACCAATCCACAAATCCACTCTTAAAATAAATGACGCTGCTTAGTATAGTTAATGGGAGGATAATAGCTATGGCAGTAGCTTGTGCCTTCTTCCTTTCTTCTTTGGCTATTATTGTTAGATACAAAACTATTAGTATCCCACCCCCAGAACCAAGTAAGCCGTTTACTAAGCCTGCAAGAAAACCAGCTAAAGCAAATTTTAGTTTTTGTTTATATGAAATCCCTTGTTCAATATCTCCCATGTCACTTCTGGTGTCTCCTTTTTTGCTGTAATGGTCATAATCACTGTTCCTGGCATAAGCTCAGGGATCAAATATGACTTTGGATTAGTTGAGAGTAGTCTTTCAATTGTATATGTGTTATTATCATTTTTCAGAAGAATAACTTGTTCTCCGTTAATACTCATCTCCATTCGTTCTTGCTTGTTTTCTTCATTATATAAGATTTGCTGATATGGAACTATTGAATAAATCATTGTACAGGCTCACCTTCCTGAGTGTTTCTGCTTTCTCTAATAAAGCCATCTAGTTTTTCCAAAGACGAAGCAAGACCGCCAACTTCATCTATAATACCTTTATCAACAGCTTCTTGACCAAAGAGAACTGTCCCTACATCATTTGCTAACTCCCCAGTTTTTAGCATCAATTGACGAAAATCCTCCTTTGAAATAGATGAGTTTTTCGCAACAAAATCAACAACTCTTTCCTGCATCCTGTCAAAATATTCAAATGTTTGTGGAACACCAATTATCATACCGTTTAAGCGAAGAGGGTGGATTGTCATGGTAGCAGAGGGCGCAATGAATGAATACCTTGTTGAAACCGCCATTGGTACGCCGATACTGTGTCCACCACCTAACACAAGTGATACTGTAGGTTTTGACATGGATGCAATCATCTCTGCAATTGCAAGACCTGCCTCTACATCACCTCCCACGGTATTAAGTATGAGAAGCAATCCATCTATTTTATTATCATCTTCAATTGCTACTAATTGCGGAATCACATGTTCATATTTTGTTGTTTTGTTCTGCGGTGGGAGCACCATATGTCCTTCAATCTGACCTATTATGGTCAGGCAGTGTATATTTCTGCCTTTTTCCTGAACTGAAACAGTACCCAGCTCTTTTATATTGTCAATTTTCTCAGTATGTGTTTCTTCTTTGTTTTCAGATTGTTTGGCAAACATAACTTTTGAATTCAATAAAACAACCTCCTTAACATATCATAATTCAGTATTTACGTATCCATAACTAAATATTCTAATAATAATTTTTGGATATATTTGTTGTACAGCTTTACCTATGTATTTAACATCGTAAAATGATAATATCTATACAACATATCAGTATGAATATCAAGGATAAAAATCCTCATATATATGTACCTTCTAAGCGATACACTTTCTGATGTTTCCTTGGCTGCATTATTTAAAATCCACATTGTACCTTCTAAACCTTTGTGCTTATAATAATTTGATGCATGAAAGAGGTTTGTATAAAAAAGCAAAGGGTTAGCTTGATAATTTAAACTTATATTATCGAGCTAACCCTTTTATTATTACGTATAATGTTAAATTTTTAATGGTCTAGTGCTTGAGCTATCTATTTATTATATCCATAGAAATGAGTAATCTCATTCTATTTTACAGGGGAGCAAAATGTTTTAGTATTCACTTTCCTTAAGAATGACATCGTGAGCCCCACCTTCAATTAAACTTGTAGAAGAAACTACAGTAATGCGTGAAGTTTCCTGAAGTTCTTTTATTGATTTGGCACCGCAACTGGACATTGTGGAGCGTATTTTCGATAAAGTTACATCTAAGTTATCCTTTAGCTTACCAGCGTAGGGTACATAGCTGTCAACACCTTCTTCAAACTTCAGATTTGCGCTCTCACCCAAATCATACCTCTGCCAGTTTCTTGCTCTATTTGAACCTTCACCCCAATACTCTTTTACATAGCTGTTCCCGCGCTTTACTTTCTTATTCGGGCTTTCGTCAAACCTTGCAAAATAACGTCCCATCATTACAAAATCTGCACCCATTGCTAAAGCAAGCACTATATGATAATCATGTACTATACCACCGTCAGAGCAGATTGGAATGTAAATACCGGTTTTTTCATAATACTCATCCCGTGCTTTAGCCACTTCTATAACTGCGCTTGCCTGACCTCGACCTATTCCCTTCTGTTCACGGGTAATACATATAGAACCTCCACCAATTCCAACCTTTACAAAATCTGCACCAGATTCAACCAGATACATAAAGCCTTCTTTGTCTACAACATTTCCACCACCGACTTTTATATCATGGTTTTCTTTTATATATTTGATTGTGTCTCTTTGATATTCTGTAAACCCGTCAGAAGAATCTACACATAGTACATCAACTTCAGAGTTTATTAATTCTGGCACTCTTTCTTTATAATCCCTGGTATTTATACCCGCTCCAACTACAAGTCTCTTTTGAGGATCAAGTAGTTGTTCTGGATTAGCTTTATGATCGTCATAGTCCTTTCTAAAAACAAGATAATGAAGTCTTTGCTCCTTATCTATTATTGGAAGACTATTTAACTTATACTCCCATATGATATCATTAGCTTCGCTTAATGTTATACCAAGTTGGCCGACCCTAAGCTCCTCGAAAGGTGTCATAAATTCAGATACTTTCTTATCTAATGGATCTCGGCTTAATCGGTAATCTCGACCTGTAACAATTCCAAGTAGCTTACCAGACGCTGTACCATCATGAGTGACAGCAATTGTAGAATGCCCTGTTTTTTCTTTCATTGCAATAACATCTTTAAGCGTATGATTTATTGATACATTCGAATCACTTACAACAAAACCTGATTTATGCTTTTTAACTTTTCTAACCATATCAGCTTGTGTTTGTATTGATTGAGAACCATATATAAAAGAAAGTCCGCCCGTTCTTGCTAAGGCAATAGCAAGAGTATCATTTGATACTGATTGCATGATAGCACTTACAATTGGAATATTTAACTTAAGGCCAGGCTTGTTGCCCGATGAATACTTAACTAATGGTGTTGTTAAATCAATACTTGTTGGTGTACAATCTCTTGTTGTCAAATTTGGCAGTAGTAAAAACTCACTGAATGTTCTGGATACATCTGGATATATTATTGCCATTTTATTTCCTCCTTTTCGCCCATCAATTTTACTATTTCATCAACGGTTGTTAAACTCAAAAAACTAATTATATTAAGTAAATTAAGTGTATTCATCAGTAGTATGCCAATCTCTGCAAAAGAGTTTGTAATGTACTTAATATTCTGAATTACACGATAAATTCTATCAATTCTATACAACTTTTTTAAAAATGTCAAACATTTTTAAAAATATTTATCCATAAGTTATGTCAATATAAATTTAACAATTATATTAATTTTACCCGACTTTATGCTATTGGAACAAAGCATCAACAAATTCTTGAGGATTAAATGGTTGAAGATCATCAATTTGTTCGCCTACGCCTATGAATTTCACTGGTATATTAAGTTCTGATTTAACCGATACTACTATGCCACCCTTTGCTGTTCCATCTAGTTTTGTTAGTACTATTCCGTCCACTCCAACTGCTTCAGTAAAATGCTTCGCTTGTGAAACTGCATTTTGCCCTGTTGTAGCATCTAGTACAAGTAATGTTTCAACATCTGAATTTGGCAGTTCTCTATTAATGATACGATTGATTTTTTTCAGTTCTTCCATAAGGTTTTTCTTAGTATGCAAACGTCCAGCAGTATCACAGACAATTACATCAAAGGCTCTTGCTTTAGCTGCTGCAATAGCATCAAAAACAACAGCAGATGGATCAGAACCTTCAGAATGCTTAATAATATCTACTTCTGCCCTTTTTGCCCATATTTCAAGCTGGTCTATTGCTGCGGCTCTAAATGTATCTCCAGCAGCCATTAATACTTTCTTCCCTTGATTTTTGAGTACATTGCACATTTTCCCAATTGATGTTGTCTTTCCAACACCATTTACACCAATTACCAGAATCACAGATGGCTTTGTGTTAAGCTTTAATTGATTCTCTCCCGAACTAAGAATTGAAGAAATCTCATCTTTTAGCATTTCTTTTACTTGAACAGGATCTTTTGCTTTCGTGTCTTTAACCTTTTGTTTTAGGTTCTCAATTATTTTTAAAGTTGTATCTACTCCAACATCTGAGGTTATTAATATTTCCTCGAGTTCTTCAAACAACTCCTCATCTATCTTGCCCATTGAAACAAGAAGCCGATCAACTCTATGGGTAATACTTTCCCTTGTTTTTTTAAGTCCGTCTTTTAACTTACTAAAAAAAGCCATTATCTTCAAATCTCCTTCTATTGAATGTCTTGATGTGTATTGTGATAAATAAATAATGAAATATCTTACACTGCTTTATCTACATCGCTAAGCTTTAATGATACCACCGATGATATACCATATTCCTGCATAGTAACGCCATATAGTGCATCACAGGATTCCATAGTACCCTTTCGATGAGTAATAATAATAAACTGAGTGGTATCAGAAAACTTTTTCAGGTAGTCAGCAAATTTATATACATTTGCATCATCCAAAGAAGCTTCTATTTCATCCAAGATGCAGAACGGAGCAGGACGAAGCTTTAGTATTGCAAATAATAATGCTATTGCCGTCATTGCCCTCTCTCCACCAGATAAGAGTAGCATGTTCTGAAACTTCTTCCCAGGCGGTTGAGCAATAATATCAATATCGCACTCTAGAACATTTTGTGGATCAGCAAGTACAATTTCTGCCCTTCCACCTTCAAATAACTCTCGAAATACTTCGTTAAAGTTTTTGTTAATACGTTTGAATTCTTCGAGAAACTGTTTTTTCATTATTGCCAACATTTCTTGAATAATCCGGTTTAACTTCTCTTTAGATTTAACCAGGTCATTTTTTTGTTTAAACAAAAAATTATATCTTTCATTTGTTTTACTATAGTCCTCAATAGCAGATACATTTACATGACCCATTTCTCGTATTTCAGCTTTCAACTCATTTATTCTTGTTTGGGTCTGCCGTATATTACTTATTTCTGTCCTATATTCTTCCGCATTTCCATATGTTAATTCATACTCATCCCACAAACGGTTTTGTATTGCTTCAAGTTCGGTTTCTAACTTCGCCTTTCTTACTTCTAGTTTATTGTATTGATCTTGCAGTATATTAATTGAATCGGTATGGGATGAAACTACCTCAAGCATTCCAGAAACTTCATCCTCGAGCGCAGCAACTTCGTCTGCTATACCTTCTAGTTTCAAGTTTTTCCCTAATTTGTATTCATTTTGTTGCTTTATTTTTTCTTTTTGACTAGCAATTTCAGCCTTCAACACTTCAACACGCTCTTTGTTCTTTTCTTGATCCAGGAGGCGTTTATCTATATTATTCTCCAAAAGAGTCTTTTCTTCATTTAAGCTTCTAATTGAATCCCTGGTTTGCTCCATGCTTTCAAGTACTGAATTTACCGAGACTTTATAATCATTAATATCCATATGAATGGCATCCCGTGAAGCTTGTTCAGCTTTGCTTTTCAATTGGTGTTCTTCAATAGTGGCTTTAAGGCTAGCGATGTTTTGCTCAATCTCAGTAAGCTTTTTACTTTCAAAAAGGATATCATCCTCCAGAGCTTGGACATTCCTGCTCAACTCATTCTTATCGGCCAATAACATCTGCTGCTTAGAACCTAACTCTTCAATTGTATCTTGTATCGAAAGAACCCTTTGTTCCTCTCGTATAACTATAAGTTCAAGATCCTGATGCTCTTTTTGAATAATGCTAATATGCTCTTCAAGCTCATTTAGGCCCTCAGCCTTTTCTATGCAAGTTCTCTCAAGCTTTTGGTATTGTTTTGACAGAACAGATAACTTTGCATCTAGTTCTTTTATTATTCTGTTTCTTGATAAAAGGCTTGAAGATTTTGAAGGTTGACTTCCACCAGTCATAGAACCGCCTTGATTTAAAACTTCGCCCTCAATAGTTACAACTCTAAAACTAAAACCGAACTTTCTTGAAATGGCAATACCAACATCCAGATCTTCAACTATAACAGTTCTACCCAAAATATTATGAATAATGTCTTTAAACTTGGGGTCGCACTGCACCATATCCGATGCAACACCTAAATACCCATTCTCATCACTGAGCCTTTTTTGGGTATTAGTATCCAACACCCTAGGCTTGATAGAAGTGATAGGTAAAAATGTAGCACGACCTAGATGCTTTTCCTTAAGGTAATTAATGGCTTTTTTCGCTGTATACTCGTCCTGCGTAACTATATTCTGCAGGGTACTGCCCAATGATACCTCAACAGCGGTTTCAAAATTCTCTCGAACAGCGATTAATTGCGCTAATGCCCCATAAATCCCTTGTCCAAAACCAGAATTTTGGCGGCATTCTCTTAAAATTGCTCTTACACTATGGTTGTAGCCTTCAAGGCTGTTTTCCATATCCTTTAAAACTTTATTGCGAGATTTAGTGGCTTGAAGCTCTGACAGACATTTATTTTGTTCTGTACGCAATAATTCCAATTNTTTCTTACCGCTTTGTAAAGTNTGTTCAATATGCGCTAACTCTTCTTTTTTTAGTAAAAGAGTCTCCTTTTGNTTTCGTAAGCCATTCTGTGCTTGTTCAAGNAGCATGCTTTGCTTATCTCGTTCCAGAACAGTNTTTTTGACTTCATCCTCAACCTTACTTTCTCGTTCAATAAAAGCTTGTTTTTCATTTTTTAGACTATTTAACCTTGTACGGCTTTCAGATAAAATATCTAATTCGTCCATTACTTCCTGTTTCATTAGCTCTATACGCTTTTCGCTCTCATCAAGGCGGGATAGAATTTCTGATAATTTTTCTTCTGCTGTACTAAGAAAGTCTGAGTATTTTTTTCTGTCTTGACTCAAAGCATTAAGTCTGTTATTTCTTTTATCAATATCGCCTACTATTATGGCTATTCTTGCTTTTAATTCATCTATGCTTTGATTTGAAGCAAGGTTACTGGATTCGATATGGTTTATTTTCTCTTCACCGATTTTTATTTCATTATTGAGTTGAGCAATGCCCTTGTCCATCTCAACAAGTTCAAATCTTAAACTCTCCAGAGTCTTTTTCAGTCTGTCAAGTTTTTCATTCTTCTCTCGGTTTTCCTGCATTTTATTTTGTAATATATATTTTTCTTCTTGTATATTCTTTTCTACCTGCCTGAACTGGGTATCAATTTCTTCGATCTTAGTTTTGTTTTTTGCGATGTTATCGAGATAAAGTGCAACTTCAATCTGCTTCAACTCGTTACTGAGCGTTATGTATCTTCTTGCCTTTTCTGCTTGTTCTTGAAGTGGACCTAACTGTGACTCAAGCTCTAGGATTATATCATCTATACGTAATATGTTCTGCTCGGTTCCCTCAAGCTTTCTTTCAGCTTCCTTTTTCCTGGCTTTATATTTCATAATACCAGCAGCTTCTTCAAAAATTGCACGCCGATCATCCGAGCGTGAGCTCAGAATTTCGTCTATTTTACCTTGTCCTATAATGGAATACCCTTCCTTACCAACACCGGTATTCAAAAAAAGCTCATTTATATCTTTAAGACGGCATAAAGTCTTATTTATATAGTATTCACTTTCACCAGAGCGATAAACTCGTCTTGCTATGGTTATCTCTGAAAAATCTAATGGTATAGCTCTGTCTGAATTATCAAGCAATAACGAAACTTGCGCAAAGCCAACAGGCTTTCTATGTTGTGTCCCCGCAAAGATCACATCTTCCATTTTGTTACCACGAAGTTGTTTTACACTTTGTTCGCCTAAAACCCAACGAACGGCGTCTGATATATTACTTTTCCCACTACCATTTGGGCCTACCACTGCAGTCAAACCCTTATTAAAATTTAGATTTATTCTATCAGCAAAGGACTTAAATCCTTGCATTTCGATGCTTTTTAAATACAAAATGCACACCCCGGTAATCAAATAATTTTCTGATTAATATAAAAATACCAACTTTATTATGAATGTTCATATCACTACTGACTTTTGCGATGTAACCTTTATAAATTTAACTGAAAACGTGGTTAAATACATTCATGTAAGGCTTTTACGATTTAACCTTAATAATAGCATTTAGTTTCTAAGTATAACAAATCTATTCTACCATAAAATAATGGTATTGCAATAATTTCGTTATTGAAGCTGTTGCGATGTAACCTTTATAAATATAGCTGTACGATATCTGATGACTAACTGTCATGTAAAGCTTTTACGATAACATCACAAAATGTATTTTGAAGTATGTACAAAATGTCTCTTGAAGTATTTACAAGTTCAATGGGTCCTTTTTAACTATAAAATTTGTTTAGATGGTAGTATACAGAAAAAAAAGCAGGACTATTTCCTGCTTTTTTGCTGTATACTATATATTAAATAAGGCTGTAAAGTGTTAGTATTAATTATTTCCTTTCAGACAACTTAACATATTTAGCTCTTTCTCTTACATTTATATATGCAGGACGAATAATTCGCTCTCCATTTATTCTCTCCTCTATTATATGTGCGCAAAGTCCAACCACTCTAGCTATAGCAAAAATGGGGGTAAACAAATCAGTTGGAATATTAAGCATGTCATATACAAAGCCTGAATAAAAGTCGACATTTGCACACATTTGCTTGTTGGTCTTTTTTAATTCGTTAAAAACAATAGGTGCAAGCCGCTCCACTCTTTCATACAAATCAAATTCTGCGGTTCTTCCCTTTTCTTTCGCTAGTTCTTTTGCTTTTCTTTTTAGTAATACACATCTTGGGTCTGACAATGTATATACCGCGTGACCTATACCATAAATTAGCCCACTATGATCATAGGCTTCTTTTCTAAGGATTTTCAGCAAATACTCACTTACTTGTGAATCACTGCTCCAGTTGTTTACCTCTTTCTTCATTTCATCCATCATTTCCATAACCTTTAGATTTGCACCGCCATGCTTAGGACCTTTCAATGAGCCCAATGCAGCTGCAATACATGAATAAATATCAGTACCAGTAGATGCCACCACATGGCTTGTAAAAGTGGAATTATTACCGCCACCATGCTCAGCGTGAAGTATTAAAGCTGTATCAAGTGTTGATGCTTCAAGATGGGTAAAAGAACAATCAGGCCTGCTTAACCTGAGTACATTTTCTGCTGTAGATAACTCTGGAGAAGGCATATGTACGAAAAGACTGCTTCCATTATAGTAATGAGATTTAGCTTGATAACCATATGCCGCCATTAACGGTAAACGAGCAATTATTTCCATGCTCTGCCTAAATAGATTCTTTATGCTCGTATCCTCTGCATTTTCATCATATGAGTAAGACACAAGGATTGCTCTTGCCAGCTTATTCATGATATTTGAGCTTGGTGCCTTCATAATAATATCACGCACAAAACCCTCTGGCAGACTTCTATTATTTACCAAGACTTTTCTAAACATATCTAATTCTCGACCGTTTGGTAATTCTCCAAACAACAATAAATATGCACATTCTTCAAAACCAAATCTATCTTCTTCGATACATGCATCTACAAGTTCGTATACATCAATACCACGATATATGAGTTTACCTTCTTGTGAAATCTTTTTGCCATTTTCAAATCTATAAGATTGAACATCCCCGATTTCTGTAAGTCCTACCACAACGCCAGTGCCGTCTTCATTTCTTAAGCCTCTTTTTACATTATGCTTCGAATATAAGTCAGGACTGTAATAACTGTCATGATCTATTTTTCTTGCGGAATCCTCATAATACTTTTCCAGCTCTTCAGTTGGTATCTGATAACTCATACTAAACTCTCCTCCTGCATCTGCATTACAACTTATGTATGTATAACAACTTATATTTATTATTTAAATGTGTATAAGCAAAAAACGAACTTCTCAAATCATATATTGAATTATTGTATACAGTAAAATAATTGCTGTCAAGAGTTTTATGAAATTTCGTTACCGCAAAGTTTCATTTTCAGATAGTTCGATTTAATTCGACACATATGCCCATTAAAGAGCTTATATCTTAAGTTGTTAGGGTTCCGTCAAATAAGATGAACAAGAAATATTTACTCTAATTGCTTCATAATTATTATGCAAGTCATCATAATTCAACTTGCATCATCCTGTTACTTTCGATATAATGAATTTGCTTTTAAATCGCAAACAATGTTATCAATATTTTACACACTGGAGCTGACTAAATGGGTTATTTATATCTAATTATTGCAACACTTTTATGGAGTTTCGTTGGTGTCATGGTTAAAACCGCATCAACAATGTTTCATAGCAGTACAATAACATTTGGACGTTTTCTATTTGGCTTTATATTTCTTGGTCTTTTTATGAAATCAAAAGGTCAGAAGATTAATATCTATTGGAAGAACAAGTGGATATGGGTAGGTGTATTTGGTAAAAGTCTGAATTACATATTAGAGAACATAGCTATAAGGATAGGTTATGCATATAGTAATGTAATAATTTGGCCTATACAGGCAGTATTTCTTATGTTCATGGCCTTTATATTGTTTAAAGAAAAAATTACATCCACAAAATTAATAGCATCCATATTGTGTTTAGTTGGTGTCTTTTTGGTTAGTTGGAAAGGGATGCCCTTCTCTCAGTTGTTTGGAAATAATTTATTGTCATCACTTCTACTTATCATCTCAGCCATAGGAGCAGGTGTTCATGTTACTAGCCAAAGAGCTTTAGTAAATACTATTGATTCAGGAAACATGAACTTTTCAGTATTTCTATTATCTTCTATTTTAACATTTGTTCAAGTACCTTTTAATTTGCATCTTACTGGCAATGTAAACATATATGCCATACTATCTCTGGTTGGGCTTGGACTTGTAACTGGTGTAAGTTTCTATCTACAAGCCGAAGCATTGAAAAAAGTATCTTTCTTAACAGTAGGTATTGTAAGCAATACTTCTGTGCTTTTTACGCTACTCTGGTCAAAATTATTCTTAAATGAGCACATGAATTCCTACATTATTGCTGGCGCTACCATACTATTGATCGGAATGATTCTTATTAGTATACAAAAAGATACGAGTAGTGAAACAGTCAATCATCTGGCAAAAAGTAATAAAATGTAATTATATTTTTCTTGTAACCTGTGTAACTTGTGAATATAAGGGCATTTTTCGAAAATACTAAATAAATAAGATATGCTCTTAATGATTTTCATACAATTATTGGGTGCTGATAATAATAACTATCAATAGGAGAATATTCATGAGCCAAATAAAAAATACGCCAGAAGAAAAAAAAGATAATGTAGTTCATATAACAAAAAACAATGCAGGAGAAGCTGCCATACAACATGGAACACCGATTTGGTATATAAAAGCTAAGAATGTAATATACTATATACTCGGTTTGTTAGAAGTTTTACTTGGACTTCGTTTTTTGTTTATGTTACTTGGAGCCAATCCCAGAAGTGGTTTTACATCGTTTATATATGCAATAACAGGTATTTTCATTGCACCTTTTTCAGGTATATTCAGCCCATTTTCCACCACAGGCCTGGCAAGCAGATCGGTTCTTGATCCTGCAACATTAATTGCAATGGCAATTTATGCACTCATTGCCTGGGGAATCGTTCGGTTACTTTGGATAAAAGTCTCAAGAGAAGCTTAGCCTTATATATCGATTGCTCAACTTCATGATATCAATGGGCTAAGCTTGCAATTACACGAAATAATCAGGCCATTCCAAGTATTTAATTAAGGCATCCACAAACGCAATGAGACCTTTTGCATCGACTTCATCAAAATTAGCCTTATTGGGGCTATCAATATCAAGCACTCCTATCAGTCTATCATCCTTTATTATAGGAACAACTATTTCTGACCTTGATTCGCTGTCACATGCAATATGACCGGGAAACAGCTCTACATCCTCTACAACCTGGACTTTTCTTTCCTTTGCTGCCGTTCCGCATACACCTTTACCAAAATTTATCCTAAAACAAGCGGGTTTTCCCTGAAATGGACCTAATACCAATTGATTTTCCTTCCATAAATAAAATCCAGCCCAATTAAGATTGGGAATCATTTGATATAAAAGTGCACATGAATTGGATATTCCTGCAAGCCAATCTGATTCCTCACTAACTAATCCTTTGAGGTATACATTAATCTGGTCATATAATTGCTCTTTATCCGTCACTTCTATCGTTGTAAAATCAAACATTAAACCCACCTCTGAACCTAATATCCTGCTCCTTCCATAGCAGAAAGAGCCATATCGGTATATCGTTTAAACATACCTTTTCTTTCGGGACGTGACAGTATTCCATTGCTTTGCTTGCGCTTTGCTAATTCTTGTTCAACTTCCGAACAGGTTGCTTCTTTTCCTTGAATTCCTACTATGTCTAAAGTTCTTTTTTCAATATTGTATTCAATTATATCGCCAGTTTCAATGAAGGCTATTGGTCCCCCCGATGCAGCCTCGGGCGATACATGCCCTATTGCAGCCCCTCTGGTGGCACCAGAAAACCTACCATCTGTGACAAGGGATACCGTACCATTAAGTCTCTTGTCACAAACTATGGCTTCGGTTGTCATCAACATCTCAGGCATTCCGCTGCCTCGTGGTCCTTCATAACGAATAACTATGATTTCTCCGGGATTAATATCTCCCTCTACAACTGCATTATAAGCTTCTTCCTCAGAATTGTACACTCTTGCGATCCCTTTATGCACTCTCATGTTTTCAGCACATGCTGAGTACTTTACAACCGCTCCGTCAGGTGCAAGATTCCCTTTTAAAATAGCTATGGAACCTGTCTCTGTTGCCTTTTCAACTGGAATTATTACCTGCTCACGCTTCAATCCATAATTGTGCAAATAGCCGAGGTTCCTTTCAAAAAAGTTATCCTTTTGTATGTCCTCAAGGTTTTCTCCAAGGGTCTTCCCTGTTACAGTTAGCACGTCAAGGTTTAAATAATCTTTTAGCAGCAATTGAACCATTGGTATACCACCTGCAAACCAGAAGGATTCTGTAATATGCTCGCCACTTGGATTGATATTGCCTATGTGTGGAATTTTATGATTAATCTCNTCAAACAACTCAGGCTTTAAATAAATTCCTAACTCTCTAGCAATTGAAGGTAAATGAATTGTTGCGTTTGTAGAGCCACCAATGGCACTGTGAATAATTATTGCATTTGCAAAAGCCTCTTCTGTCATTATTTTCGATGGAGTAATATTATTTTTAACCAACTCCATAATTTTTCTGCCTGAATTTCGAGAAAAGGTTAATATATCGCGCATTGTAGCAGGAACTAATGCACTTCCAGGTAGAGCCATCCCCAGCGCTTCAGCCACGCACTGCATAGTACTTGCAGTACCAAGAAATGAGCATGCTCCTTCTGAAGGACACCCGGTAAGTTTATAATCTCGAAGCTCACCATCGCTAATTTCTCCTTTTCTTTGTCTTAGCGAAATATCCCCTGTACCAAGTGATGTAGTCATATAAGGACCAGGCCTCATACTGCCACCAGGAATGAATATTGCAGGAATATCAAGCCTTGCAGCAGCTTTTAGATGGGCGGGCACCGACTTGTCACATGATGATGTAAGTATAATGCCATCCCACGGAACTACAGTTCCATGTATTTCCACCATATCACAGATTGCTTCTCGTGAAGCTAAAACCACATTCATGCCATTATGTCCCTGTGCGCATCCGTCACAAACATCGGTTGTATGAAAATGGGCTGCAAATCCACCTTCTTCAATGACTCCATATTTTGCTTGTTCTGTTAGCTTGTCCAAGTGAGTACTTCCGGGGTGGCTGTCACCATATACATCTTCTATTAATATCTGAGGCTTTGAAATATCTTTTTCATCCCATCCTGAACCAAGTTGCAAGGTATCAAACTGTGCCCACAACAACCGCTCAGATGAGCTTTTTTGCTGAATATTATTCACTGGTCATCTTCCTTTTCTTTTACTTGAAATATATAATGCAAAAACCCTAATCGGTTATATTTTTGTAATGGTTTTCTTATTATTATAACATACAAAAACACCTCTCGATACAAGTTTATGTTAACAAAGGTTTTTGCGAAGGCCAAATGACATATTATCATATCCAAAACCTGACAAAAGTTTATGTTAAAGAAAGTTTTCGAAGGGACCACCATATGGTATCCATACACTGTTTCACAAACAAATTTTTAATTAAGAAATCCAAATTCTTGTACTTTTTTTAGGATAGATAAGTATAAATAGAAATAGAATTATTTAAGCAGAAAAGAATACAATGAAAAAATTAATTTTGTTTTTATTAACACTTTTTCTAATGTCGAACACATCAACAACAGCTCCAAAACCACTATCTGATTCAGTACCAGTAATATCCCAAGATATTATATCACAAGATCCTATGTCAAATGATGTAAGAGCTTTGTCTTTGACAGAGGCCATAGAGCCTTCACAGCAATCTGTTAAAGATAATGTTTACTCTAGTAACACAAACTGTGATACAAATAGCAAGGTATGGAAACATACAAAGGCAAGAATATATTGTATAGCCTTGGCAACTTTTGTTATGGTGGTTCACCTAATCCCTCTGATAAGGATACAATTATTTATCAGCATATCCTAACTATAAACACTGAACTCGGTGAAATTATTAACAGTGATTATAAAATAGTTCCTGCCCTAATATCTTCAGATCCGAGTAAAAATAATTATCAACCTGTAATTGCAACTGGAAAAGAAAAAGACAGAATTATGGAGAAGTTCCTCAAATTGAGTGAAACAATGGATTAAAAGCTATTACATTATGTTTTACACATCATTTTGTATTTATTATGATTTTAATCCATTCACTATCTTCTTCATAACATCTCCAGCACGTTGCCGTATTACTATTTCTGCCATTGAATCAAAAGGTGTTGCACCCATATTTAATATAATCAACTTATCACCTCTATAATAATTCAATAACCCTGCTGCTGGATAAACCAGAAGACTTGTGCCTATAACTAAAAGCACATCTGCTTTTCTTGCAATAGATATTGCCTTTGATAGGTCTTTCTCATTCAGAGGTTCTTCATACAATACGACGTCGGGTTTAATTATTCCTCCACACTTATCGCATGCCGGTACTGGCTTGTTTATTTTGAAAATATAATCAATAGAAAATTCTTTCTTGCACTTCATACAATAGTTGCGCTTGGTGGTACCGTGAAGCTCAATAACATTGGAAGAGCCTGCTTCTTGATGTAAGCCATCGATATTTTGAGTTATGATAGCCAAAGTATTACAATACTTTTCCATTTCCGCCAGAGATTTGTGGCAGTCGTTGGGTTTTGCATCTCTAAATATCATATTGTTCAAGTAGTAATCATAGAAAGTTTCGGTTTTGTTCATAAAAAAACTATGGCTTAATAGTACTTCTACTGGATAGTCATATTTTTTCTTTTTAGCCGGTCCATTGTCGGATCTGAAGTCTGGAATGCCACTCTCGGTCGAAGCTCCTGCGCCTGTAATGACAACAATGTTTGACGCATCATTGATTATCTTTGTAGCTTGAAGAATTTTATCCAAAAAATCATCTCCTTTATTCTATTTGGAATCATTTCAAGACTTGCATGAGTTTAGTTTATCCAAGTTTATTTTCAATAAGATCACTCAACTCTTCAGCCTTTCGGGTAATATAATCTAAATCCTTACCTTCAATCATAACCCTTACAAGTGGCTCGGTTCCGGATGGACGAATCAAAACCCTTCCTTCCCCGTGGAAAGCTTTTTCTAATTCAAGACACTTAGATGCAATCTCAGGATCATTCATATATGTAAATTTGTTCTCATTTTTGACTTTTGCGTTTCTTAGGACTTGAGGATATACCTTCATCATTGATGATAGCTCACTTAAACTCTTTCCAGTTTTCTTAGCTATTTGTGCTAGCTGTAACGCTGTAAGTTGACCATCACCTGTTGTATTATAATTAAGCATAATAATGTGTCCGGATTGTTCTCCCCCAAGTACATGGCCATGCTCTAACATTTGCTCGAGCACATATCTATCACCAACTGTTGTCTTTACCAAATCTATGCTTTGTTCTTTTGCCATAATATCAAAACCCAAATTACTCATGACTGTTGTAACAATTGTATTATTCACAAGCTTATTCTGTCTTTTCAAGTCAAGCCCTATAATAGCCATGATCTTGTCTCCATCTAAACAATCCCCATTAGAATCAACAGCTAGTACTCTATCTGCATCACCATCAAAGGCCAAACCTAAATCACATTTGTTTTCTACAACAATCTGCTTCAACATTTCCATATTAGTTGAACCGCATTTACAATTAATGTTTAAACCATCGGGTGTATTGTTAATTACAAATACATCAGCTCCTAACTCACGGAAAACTCTGGGGGCTGTAGCAAAAGATGCCCCATTTGCACAGTCTAGAGCGATTTTTAGCCCTTCGAAGCGTATATTAACTGAACTTTTCAAAAATGATATGTAATCCTCTATTGCCTCTTCTTTTTCAATAACACTACCCACTGAGCAACCTATAGGTGTTGGTAATTGTTCAATATTGTCAAGTATTATAGCCTCTATTCTCTCTTCTTCGCTATCCGAGAGTTTATATCCATTTTTGTCAAAAAACTTTATACCATTGAATTCTGCTGGATTATGAGACGCCGATATTACAATACCTGCATCTGCTTTATACTTGCGGGTTAAATGCGCTATGGCGGGTGTTGAAATTACACCAAGGCATATTGCATCAGCACCTGCTGAGCAAATACCTGCTATAAGTGCCTTTTCAAGCATATCTGAAGAACGCCTTGTATCCTTGCCTATGACAATCTTTGGTGTACCTTCGGATTGTTCAGATACAACATAAGCACCAGCTTTACCTAATTTAAATGCAATTTCACAGGTTAATTCAGTATTAGCAATACCTCTAATACCATCTGTTCCAAATAACCTAGCCATCTTCATTCCTCCCAAATATACATATATAGTAAATAACACAAAATCAAAAGTTAATAAACAATACATCTTGATTCTAATTCTTTATCCATTATACTCTAACATAGTTCGTACTATCAACGATTTTATGGGAAATCCATTATTTGAAAAAAATCACGAATTCTTTAATACCATGTATTCTATAGCTTTAGCTGTCTTTTGACATTCATCACAGCATGTTTTAAGGCTATTGTAAATTTCATACCAAGACGAAATCTCCATAACATTTTTTGTATTTATATATAAATTGCGAACGGCCTCAATAAAAATCTTTTCATTTTCTTTTTTAAAATAATTCACATTAATTATTAAATCATACAAAACCTTTGATTTCTTATATTTACTTAGTTCTGCAAATACTTCCTTTAGCAAATTGCAACATTCTAAAATGATTTGTGCCATTTTTTTACAACTCCCTTTAAGCTTACGTATGTTAAGCATATATAATTGTTTTATAGCATTTCCTATGGCATCTTGGATGTTGCCTATTGAATCTGCTATTAATATTATATCTTCGCGTTCTATAGGAGTAATAAACTCTTTCATAAGCTTTTGTACGGTTTTGCTCCTTGTAGCCTGTGTACGTATTTCAAGTTCATTTAATTTTTGTAATTTTTCCTGCAACAAATCTGCACTAAAACCATTCATCATGTCATTTAGCAAACTTGCAGTTTGATAAGAATACTCCATGAGCACAACAAAGGTATCGAAATAATCATCAGTTTGTTTTCGTACCATATTCTCTACCTCTTTAATAAAATCCAAAACCCTATTTAAATACATGTTAGTATTTATAGAAAACTGAGTGTTAAAATAACCTCATAAAAACTGTCGCCATCAAATATCCCATAATACCACAAAAGGGAAAAGTTAATAGCCATGCACTAACAATGTCTTTAACAAATCCCCATTTAACCCTTGATAAATTTTTCGCTGCTCCAACACCCATTATTGCAGTTGTTTTCACATGGGTGGTGCTAACTGGTAATCCGAATATCGAGGCAATGAATAAACTAATTACTGCTGCTAAGTCTGCCGAAAATCCTTGATGTTTTTTCAACTTGACCATATCTATACCTACAGCCTTTATAATACGATACCCACCAATTGAGGTACCCACTGCCATAACTAAAGAACATAAAAGTATGAGCCAGGAAGGAATGTATAATTCAGCTATATCCATACGCCCTAATGAAAGATATGTACCAAGTAAGAAAACACCTATAAATTTCTGTCCATCTTGAGCACCATGCATAAATGACATGCCGGCGCCACCAAAGATTTGAGCATAATTGAAGAAAACCGATGTTTTTTTTTGGCTTACATCACGAAAAGAAAATTCTACAACTTTCACAATAGACCATCCCAATGGGAAACTAAGGAAAACAGATAGTACTAAGCCATATATAACTTTAATCCATTCTTCAGCATTTACTGCACTAAGTCCACCTTGAACTGCCATTGCGGCACCTGTTATACCCGCGATAAGGGCATGACTCTCGCTTGTTGGAATACCAAACCACCATGCAATTGTAGCCCACAAAATAATTGAAAATAGTGCAGAACACAAGGAAACCAGTGCATCTTTTGAATTATCACCANAGTCGACCATATTGTATATGGTTTGAACTACTTTCCAATTAAATAAAGTCATNACCAATACGCCTAAGAAATTTAATACAGCTGACATTATAATAGCGTCTTGTGGGTGCAGAGCTCTCGTTGATACACATGTAGCTATTGCATTAGGCGCATCGGTCCATCCATTTACAAAGATAACCCCTAAGGTCAGTATAACTGTGATTGTAAGAGTGGGATTTATTATAAGTTGGTGTAAAAAATCACTTAACTCAACTGTCATTCTCTCACATTTATGTGAATGTTCCTAAGAATACAATATTCTGTTGCAGATGAATTAATACTTAATTGTTTTATAATTTAATACTTCACCATCATTATCATAATGGCCAAGCAATCTATGATTTATATCGTCAATAACTGATTCTGCTATGTTCTTACAATTGTCGGACATTCTTTCAATGGTATGAATCAATTCAACATATGTTATAGCAGTATTGGGATTACATTCACCTTTGTTAAGACGCTCCAAATGTCTATCTCTGAGAACTTTTTCTATATCATCCATTACGTTNTCTTCAGANAAAACTAATTTTGCTAGNTCTTTATCATTATTCTCAAACGCTAAAATGGTCTNCTGCATAACATCTTCAATCTTCTCATATACTTCTTTTAACTCTGATAAAGCAGTTTCTGAGTATTGTATCTTANTTTTNATATTTTCTTCACCAAGCATTACTGAACTGTCACAGTGATCCCCAATTCTTTCAAGGTCGTGAACCATACGCATATAACCCGTTAAACGAACAGACTGTCCTTCTGTTAATCCGCTTTGAGAAATAATTTTTGATAGGTAGTTTAATATTTCATGCTGCAGCATGTCTACAGTATCTTCCATCTCCTCAACTTCGCTTATATAAGATTGGTTTTGCTCAAGAATTACTTCTTTAGTACGAGTTATCATCTGCTGAACTATTTTAGCCATTCTCAACATTTCATTCATTGCAAGCTCTAAACCCACTGAAGCAGATGAAACTTTATCGCCAATGTATACAAGAGTTCTGTCGGTAAGCTCTCCTTTCCCTTTGTACATCCTTGTGACAAATTTTGCAAGATAGGTTATAAACGGGATAAACAATATAGCATTTACTAGGTTAAAAGTAGTATGAGAGTACGCAATAGCCGTATCCATTTGAGAAGGTATAATCGTACCACCCATAATGCTGATAACAAACCTTTCAAGGGGTACAGTAAACCAAACAAAGATTAAACTGCCTGCAAAATTAAAAATAGTATGTGTTAATGCAGCTCTTTTTGCATTGATATTTGCACCAAATGAGGCAAGTAGAGCCGTTACTGTTGTACCAATGTTACTGCCAAATAATATAGGTAGTGCAGCACTTAACGTTATCAAGGAAGCGCCACTGGATGTGGTTTGGATGGCCAATTTCTGTAAAATTGCAATGGCTGCGCTACTACTTTGAATAATACCAGTGAATACAGTACCAATGAGCAATCCGAGAACTTTATTGTTGCTTACAGCGAGCATTACATCTTCTATTGCCTTAGATTTCGCCAGAGGTGCCATCATGTCGCTCATAAGATTTAAGCCAACAAAAAGTAGACCGAAAGAGAAAATAATTTGACCTACATACTTAACTGCTTTTTTCTTCGGGAAAAAGTAGATGATAAAACCTATACCTACGAGTGGCAGAGCTAATTCACCAATATCAATAGATACCAACCAAGCTGTTATAGTTGTTCCAATATTAGCACCAATTATAACACCTATTGATTGCTTAAGACTCATTAAGCCTGCACTTACAAATCCAATTACCATTACCGTTGTTGCACTGCTGCTCTGAAGAATAGCCGTAACTAATGCACCAACTAGAATACCCATTATAGGATTATTCGTTAAAACAGAAATTATTTGCCTAAGTTTGTCCCCCGCAACTTTCTGTAATCCTTCACTGAGCATGTTCATGCCATATACAAATATAGCGACTCCACCCAACAAACCCAGTATAATTTGTAAAAGATCTATACTTTCCATATGCACCTCCATTATGTAGTACCGACAAACATTTTAACATATAGGAAATGATATGCACAAGTGTATTATGTAATCTGTTCAAATTGCTATATCTTTAAAGACTATATTTCATCTATAATATCAGGGCTCGGTGTGGGCG